>Ga0247610_10000424_pt1 | contig 60439 bp, 86 predicted proteins | sample 174DNAGHGhighgp2_FD_193483 | JGI IMG/M metagenome (GOLD analysis project Ga0247610, IMG submission 193483) | Sheep rumen microbial communities from Palmerston North, Manawatu-Wanganui, New Zealand - 1742 DNA GHGhigh gp2 | ecosystem: Host-associated > Mammals > Digestive system > Stomach > Rumen...
ATGCTGAGTTTAAGATGGAAAGAACTCTCGATAATGAACATGATAGACGTCCTGAACGTGTTTATATTTATCCAGCGGTACGATTAGAATATATTTAATATAAAGATATGAAAAACTTAAATGAGTATATAAATGAAGGAAGTGAGTTTATATACTCATTTAAGTTCTCATAAAAATGTATGGAATAACTTCATAAAATGGTATGATAAGTCATTAAAATATATGGACAAATTAGTTCAAGAAGGAGAGTATTGGGTAGTATATCGTTACAGTGAGTCTTGGCCTAAATGCCCGATATTCAAAACAAAAGATAAAGCACAAGCACAAATGTTATTGCAATGAAATCACTACACGAAAGTATATTATCCACTACTAAAGCCGGTATGAAAGAATACCTGGCGAAGCAAGTTGAGGATTTGCTGCATGTAGAGCGAGAGGTAGATTTTATAATTGATGATAATAACAAAATCTATCTTTGGTCTGTTCCATCAAGTACAGTGATTGAATTAGCAAAATGGCCTGAAGAATTACAGTTTTCATTATTTGACTCATATATAAAAGGTACAAAGATAGTGATAAATAACCAAAAAGACTATGAAAAATTCTTAAAGTGTTTTGATTGTTCAATTGGTAGTGCAAGTGTTCCGTCTTCTGTTAAACCAGGATCCGAATTTATTCCTACAATTATATTCAAAAATTGCAAAGTAGACAGCATTCAGTTAACTCATCATTACTATTGCAATATGATATTCAAGAAATGTCAAGTAGATATTTCCCGAGGTATCAATGCAATTGATGTAGAGATTGATGATTGTATTGTTGAAATGCCATACAATTTTTCCATTTTGAAGCAATTAAAGATAAAGAAATAATCGTTTACACCCAACTTCCCCTCAGTACGCTCGAAAATTTTTACTCATTGTTTTTAGATAAGGAGGTCTGTTACTGACGAGATTGGGTGTATTTTTATGCGTAACCCGGTTTACTTTACGTATAGCGCACTCTAGTATATTAAATGATTAAACCATTAGGTGAGATGAAAAAGTCGTCTGTAAAGCGATTTATTTTCATCTCATTTTTTATGTTAACTTATTCGATAAATTTACTATATTATACTGTAACCAATAATACAAAAAGTTATGAAAATCCTGCTTCTTTTAATCGCTTTTTCGCTACTGACCATGCTTGTCGCTCATTTGATTAAAAAACACACCAAAGACAGTTATACAAGTTATGTGGCGAACAACATCTTTGATACCGCCAGCATCAATATGTTCATGCTGTTCGTTTGGTTCGCTTATTGTATTTTAGTTCCTTAATTTTCAATGACCGAACGAGAACTTGCATTATATAGAAAGTGTGTAAAGAAAAAACAAAAACGTACTCGTGCTGATTACGAAGCAGAACATGAGTACAGTATAGATACAAACGAATTTAACGACCGAGCAAGATGAGCAAAAAGAACGTGAGGAGAAAATAATCGAAATGCTAAAAGAGAAAGGAGAATGAATTATGGCAGGTGTAATTATAGGTTTTGCTTTTGGATTTAACCTGGCTTGGTTAATTTGTATATATTGTAATAAAAACGGAATAATTTAAAGAGAATAAGATTATGAAAAACTTTTTTACAAATTTTAATTGGCCTAATTGGATATTGCTTATATTCTTTATGGTAATGATGTGTATTGATATGGGTAAAGAAGATTACGTATCTGCTTGCGGAAATGCTTTCGTCGCTCTATTCAATATGTTTTTAATTCTAGTCATAAATCAACGCAGAATTATGACTGAGCAAGATGAGCAAAAAGAACGTGAGGAGAAAATTATAAATATGTTAAAAGAGAAAGGAGAATAAGATTATGAAAAAGATTTATTACCATGACATCATTATTAAGAGCGGTAATCAAGATGATGTGGAACGAGAGATTAACGAGTATGTTAAAGACGGTAGAGATATTAACTTAATATCACTAAATGTTGTTCCAGAAAGAGTTGGCATAGTTGATTGCGAAGGATATGCGTTACCAAAGTATTGGTATCATATTAGTATGGTATACACATCTAATGAAGAATAAGAAAGGAAAATAAATTATGACTGTTATTTTGAACGCAATTGGAATTGGAATTTGTATTTTATTGCTTATTTTCTGCTTATATGCAGTAATTCGATGTATGTTGGAAACAGTGAGTGGTATTATTGATTGCTACTACGAATCAAAGAGTTGTGCAAAGTATAGTGAGCAATGTCGTTATAAAGATTTATCGAATGACTTTGATGGATTGACAAAATCTTTTAAGAAGTTGACTTGGGTGAATGTAGTACTTTTGATTTTCTCTTTTGCTGCTATCACATTCGCCGGTTACACTTTATATAACATAATGGGAATATTTTTTAATTTATTTGTATGATTGAAGTAAATAATTTTGACAAGTTAGCAAATATATTGGACTTTGATGGTAAGTCTGTATATATTGTTTGGTTAGTCCGTCGAAACAAAGACGGAAACACTACCGCTAAGGGTAATAACAAAAATCGTACCATCAAGTCTTATTTCTTCCAAGACAAAGCACATTTTGACGAGCGTAGAGAAGAGATTATTCAATTATGTAAGACATTCAACTGTCGAGCATATATGGGTATCAATAAAAAGCCTATGCAAAATATCTTGTGCATGCTCCAAAACAATGTGACCGAATGCTTTAGACAATTGCTTGGCGGACAAGCACCGAGTCTCAATGGTATTGTAGATGGAGCCGTCATGAAAGCTGGAACCGATGGACGACGCAAATGGATTGTGGATGTTGATGACAAAGACCCCGAGTTTTTAGCAATTACGATTGATACCATTAACGATGCACAATCTTCTTTCGATAAGAATGTGCTGGATGTACTTCCAACAGCACATGGTTATCATCTTGTAACTCATCCATTTGATGTACGTAGCATTGTGAACTTTAATGTAGATGTAAAGAAGGAAGGACTTACTTTGTTATATGCATACTTAAACGAATAAAGATATGAAAGAAAGATTATACAACACTCAAGGTGTACGATATAATGGAATATTGTATTGTCCATATTGCGGTAAAGAATTACAAAAATATGATGAAGTACTAGATCATTATAGTATATCATCTTATTTCAATTGTAATTGCGAAGACGCAAACAAAGAACATGAAATTGATGAAAAGATTGCTGAATTACAAAAACAATATCCTGAGTACAAATATCACTTAAAGTCATATTCTGTATTAGAACGTAAATAAAACAGTTATCATTTTTCACAATTAACTTTTACACATTTTTTCATATATTAAATTACAACTAATTAATTATAAGTATGAATAAAGTAGAATACACCAATCACTCACATCAAGTGATTATGGAAGCGCTCCAACAAGCCGGAGTAAAAGTAAAAAATCCTATTATGCTTACTGCGAACCAGTACGAGAAAGAGTATTGTGTTTCATGTGGTTATATGTCTACTCCAGTACATATCGCTAAGAATGCAATAGATGAAGATGAAGTAAAAAGTATTGAAGAAGAAAAATCAGGGTACCGTTTCATTCTCAACAAAGTATGGCACCAAAAAGATTAATTTCAATCATTTTTGGTCTATTTTACATACCTAATAAAACGAACCAAAAAATTGTATAATGCATTATGAGTCAATCCACTAGATTATATACTCGGATGACTTTCTTTGACAAGACATACAACAGTAAAGATGAAGTCGAACGAGATTTAGAAATAGTTCATGCCCGTTTAGAGCATCTAAAGCAAGAACAAATAATGCTTGCTATGATGACTGAACCTGGTAAATTTGCGCCAGAAGATCAGTCACCCATGTACTATGTGAAAAATAGTGCAGAACAAATATTTGAAGATATTAAAGATGCAGCAATAGGAGAATGGAAGCTCGAGATTTTATTAGATCGTTGGGAAGAATGTCATACCAGAAATGGTTTGGGTAAGTATCCCCCGAAAGAAGCACAACATACTTATATCGATGGAGATTTCGTATTTACAGATAAATATCCTACCCCTGAATCACTTTTACAATGAAAAAGAGAATAACTATAGCAGCGATGTCTGATCTACACGGCAATCTACCTAATCCATCGGAGATTGATGCAGTAGATGTAGTGGTATTATGTGGTGATACAGTACCGCTTGAATATCAACGCTCGAACCAACTTTCTGAGGACTGGTTTGAGAATGAATTTAAGAGTTGGGCAGAAACGATGGTATGTCATAAGATTATTATGATTGCCGGTAATCATGATTTCTGGATGTTCAAAGAGTCCAAAGACACAATAAAACGGAAATTCAGAGAGTTATATAGAGATAAAGTGATATATCTTGAAGATGAAATGTATATCTATCAAGGTGTAAAGTTTTATGGTTGTCCTTGGTGTCAAGGTCCACTAAACTGGGCGTTTTGTCCAGGTGAGAAATATCATTCGGTTCCAGGGGTTATGCAGTATTATGAACAAATCCCGGAATGCGATGTACTGCTTACACATCAACCGCCTAAGATTGGTAATTTGGGCGTTAGTTTTTACTGGGATGAGCTGCAAAAACAAGATTGGTCTTCTGATAATCTCCGTTTGAATATCAAAGACAAAAATATCTTGGTTAATTTCTGTGGTCATATTCATTCAGGACAGCACACACGCATTGAATATCCTGTACCTGGTTGTGAAACTATATTCTATAACGTATCGCTACTCAATGAAAACTATGATGTTGCGTATGACCCAATGTATGTAAGTATTGGTAAAAAAGAAAGAATGGTAGAAGAAATAAAACCCCACAAAAGTATTACAAAAGGTTAATATGTGCTAACTTTTTTGTATGTTATATTGTAATTTTAATTTATAACACATATGAAAGAATGGTTTAAGAAAACTCAACCCCTTAATCTTTTTATGCTCATTGTAACTGTTTTAGCAATTATTTTCTGTATCTGTGATGGAAATTGGACGGCAGCTATTTGGGCATTTAATACATTTTGTTGGGTACTTATTGCTACGTTTTTCGAGAACGACAACAAAGATCTTCGTAAAGAAATCCAAGATTTGTACTTGGAGCTTATGAAGAAAGAAAAAGAAGAAGAATAATCGTCATTTCCTTGTTAGACGATAACAAACAAGGTGGTGGGCCTTAAATAAAAACAATTAAAATTTAAAGCCTTATGGAAAACAAATTTTTAACTAAATCAGAAAGAATGTCTCAAGAGTACTGCTGCACCGTAGTACGTCTGGGTGAGATTTTACCAATTGAAGGTGCAAATACTGTCGCAAAGACCTTAGTAAATGGTCGTACTATCGTTATCGGTAAAGACCATAAAGAGGGAGATGTGATGATTTATTGTTCAAACGAGACACAGTTGAACTTCGACTTCTTGTCTGTCAATAACATGTTCCAACACATTGACCAAAACTGTAATGCAGAAGAGGTAAATGCTTGGTTGGCGGAGCATGCAAATGATGATGAAGAAGCAAAGGCTGAGTATTTGCGTAAACACAGAGGTTATTTCGATGACAAAGCTCGTGTTCGTATGAAGAAATTAGCCGGAGAGATTTCAATGGGTATTCTTTTTGAGTTTGACTGCTTTGTAAAATGGTGTCCCGCTTTGAAAGATGTACATATTGAAGAACTTGTGGGTCTTGATTTCGATACTGTAAACGATGTATTGTTTGTGAAACCTTATGTACCAGCATTCAAAACTTCTGAGCCTGCAAAGAGTTCTCGTGATGCAAAGCGTAACAAAAAACTACGTAAGTTCGACAGAATGATTCCGGGTCAGTTCGCTTTCCACTACGATACGCAATTGTTTGAGAAAGTGGTATCTCGCTTCAAACCAGAAGATGTAGTAACCATCTCTAACAAATTGCATGGAACAAGCTATATCATTGGTAATATCTTGGTAAAACAACCTAAGTATCAAACTGGCTGGTTCGGAAAGTTGTACAGCAAAGCATTCTTGAGATTACCTAAGTTCTTACAAAAGACTGTAGATGGTTACGATGTGATCTATTCATCTCGTTCGGTTATTAAGAACTCTACCATCAATGAGAACAAGAAAGGTTACAGTGCTGGTTTGGACCGTTGCTTCGACAAGTACTATGAATTGTTGAAGGAGTATATTCCTTGTGGACAAACCTTGTACGGTGAAATCATAGGTTACGAAGAAGGTTCAAATAAGTTTATCCAAACTGTTGGACAAGGTTATGACTACCGTTGCAAACCAGGCGAAAATCAATTCATGATTTATCGTGTAGTTGATATGGGTCCTGATGGTATCAAACATGATTTGAATGTGCTCGAAGTACGTGATTACACGCTTGCATTAAAAGCAAGTTTGGAAGCACAAGGTAGAAAAGATATTGCAGATCGCTTGCATCCAATTGACATTTTCTATCACGGAGCACTCAAAGACTTGTACCCAGACTTGGATGTAACAGAGCACTGGCATGCAAACTTATTGGAACGTATGAAGAACGACAAAGAACACTTCGGAATGGAAGAGAACGAGCCTATGTGTCGCAACTCTGTACCAAGAGAAGGTATTGTACTTCGTATTGATAATGATGTTATCAATGAAGCGTTCAAGTTGAAGTGCTTGAAGTTCTTAGGTAAAGAAGCAAAAGAAATGGATAAGGGAACCACCGCTGATGCTGAAATGGCAGAGCGTTACGAATCCTAAAAATAATGCTGATTTAGAAAGAAAGAGAGGTTAATTTTGACCTCTCTTTTGTTATGTTATATTGTACAATTTTATAGTGCTATGAAATATATCGAACAATACATGGAAGAGAATTACAACAATATGGTCTATGGCGACCAAGAATTTAAAACATTTGCAGAAATTTTTAATTATGGATTATCTTTGTGTAAATGGTGGAAAAAGAAAAAGGCCAAAGACTTTTTCACTGCATACATATATTTTTTGTATAATGTGAATAGCCGTGAAGATGTTCCAACAATTGAGTATGCTGAGCAATGTGCAAAAAAGAATTTCGGGTATTTTGCAGGATATTATGGTGATGAGGTGAGAAAGAAAGTTTACAAATATTTTGAAGCGGTTCATCCAGTATTTGGCAATAGATATAACATAAGTGCCAAAGAAGCATTTTATGCAGGTGTGCAAATAGCAAAAGCAAAAGAAAAAGAAAATAACAAATAATATGAGTGAAGTAAAAGAAGAATTATGACAGAACAAGAAATTAAACAAAAAGTAGAGAAGTGCGTCGAAGATTTTATTGCAGACGCTCATAGTATGCTTGAGGCGATGAAGGAACTGAAAGAGGAGTTGAAATTTGCTGATGAATCCATCGCTGATGTCGATAAGTGGATTACCGAGTACGAGTTGGACATTACTAACCTTGAAGCGAAACGAGACCGACTTCACAATCAATTATTTAAAGAGGACTGATTATGGACACTCATGAAAGTTATGAACGAACTAATTATTCACAGACAATTGTGGAACGAACACGACTCGTTCTATATTATGGAAAGTCATGGTTATGGAATGTGCCGATTGACATTCTATAAAGATGAGAACTATGCGGAGATCTCAGACTTGTTTGTACAAGAAGACCAACGAAGAAAAGGTATTGCTACCGATTTGATTAAGACCGCAATTGAAGAGTTTAATACATATTTTGAGAAGGATGAACTTCGCATTTATGTAGAAGATGAACCGGATCCATATAGTACCACAGAAAAACCTGCTACATTTGTGGAAGAATTCTACAAAAAGATGGGATTCAAACCAGAAGCACTTGAAGCTCGTATGGATAGTTATAATGAAGAGAAAAATGATTTCAAATGGTATAAAGTATTCACAATTAAATATAAAGATCTATGAAACACTGGTGGATGGACACAGTAACCGTGTCAGTTGATACAGACGATGTAATTGAGCACATTCCTTTTGAGAAACTGGAGGAAGAGTACAAGAGAAGGGTAGAATTGAAAGAAAACGACCCAGAACAATTTGCCAAAGAAGAGCGTTATAATACACAGGATGTTGATATAGAGATCTGTCCTGATGATTATGACTTAGTGAAGAAGGATGAGGTAACGCTTGATGAATTTGGTGTTAGTGAAATTATGTGTTATCTAGAACAGCAAGGTTATCGTGTATTTGATAAAGGGTATATTTGTGGTACCGATGCCGATGTTGTGTCAAAGTTCTTGGATGAACAACCGAAATACAAAAAGATAGAGTTTATATGTGATGTACTCGGTCTTGGACATTTTTGTACCATAGAAGATATTTTGAATACACTGAAAGAACGACTGTAAGTATCATTTGTTACTATTTTTGAATGCGAGCAAAGTTAATTTTTTGCTCGCTTTTTCTATGTTATATTGTAATATTATTTAGTTATGAGCATATTAAACAGCACAAAATCGGGTAGAACAGTTGTACCTATTACTATCAAGTATTTAACGGATAGGCACTGGCGTTTCAAAGCACACAGCAAATTCTCTCCCGTTGATTATGATATCATTTGGAAAAATTCATCACATTGCTTAAGAATAAAACGTGATAATTTTAGAGAAGTCCAGTATTTATTTCTTGAATTTGAAACTACTCCATATACATATAGATTTACAGTCAAAACAGTAGGCGATTTGGATTTGGTAGAAGAATTCTGGAAAAAGACACAAACTGGTATTCATGAAGATGCAATTGATGTACTAAGACGAAATCCAGAGAACTTAACTGTAGAGGATAATGGTTTTTGGGAATTCTCTACTGCATCGTTAGAGTTTGGAAAATATGCTTATTCGGAGTACGACAATAAGGATTTTACGGACCAGCCGTGGAAAACGAAAAATAAAAAGAACTATTTTGCAAGCTATTTCAAATGAGCATACTGAAATCAACAAATAGTGGGGGAAACACTAAACTTACTATTGAAAGACTAAGAAGTATGGGATATGACTATCCTAGTCTAATAGAATCATTTCATATAGATTTGGACTATAGCAAGTTAATTCGCGATGAAAAGCACAGTGATGAATGCTTGTATATTGACAGACAAACTATTGGAGATCCTAAAAAAGATTATTGGTTCTATGCCCAATTTCATAAAAAAACAGATAAAGATTGTGATGTAGATTATGATGTAACGGTATATCCATCTAACCTATTCGAATTATCAAAAGTCGAGAGATATTGGGATAAGGGACGAAAACAGCAAGTGGATCCTGTTGAAGAATTTGGTTATTGTAAATTTGCAATAATTACAGCAATATTTAAACATAAAAAATGAGTGTATTAAGTTCAACAAAAACGGGTAGGTGCTCAATAAAGGTAACCGTTGGCTATCTTATTGAAAGAGGATGGCAATATAAAGATACGTCTGAGTTTTCTGAGTTTGTAGACATTGATTATGGAAATGTTTGGAAAGACAATAAGCATAAACTTCAAGTTGTCATTCTTAATCAATGGCTCACAGAACAAACACTTATGATACCTACATTCCATGAAGAAGTTGGAAGATATATTTATAATTTGCCGGTCTTTTCTTTAGACCAATTAGACGATATAGAAGAATTCTGGAGAATATGGGATGAAATTGGCTTTGAAACAGCAGAAAAATTCTTGTTATCTAAATATCCAAAAATTAAAGAGAGAAATCTAATATTGGATCTTGAAGACAATATGACAAAAGAATTCTCTAAAGAAATAGATAACACTATAGAACAGATAATTAAGATGAAATGAGCATACTTAAGTCAACAAGAACAGGATATAAATATTATAAATGGAAAGAAGATGCGAAATGGTTTGCAGAAAGAGCATTGCAGCTTTCGTACCCATTTCGAAATTCAAGACCGATCCGAGAAGTACGTTATACGATGCCCAAAAGACATTATCGAGCAGAATATGCAAGTTTCGCAGATGGAGAATCAGAAGAATGGTTTAAGTTTGATGCGAATTGGTCGGTAGAAGAATTTTTGAGATATTTCATTCAAGAAGTAGAAGGTAAATTAGATAAAGATATTTTTGAATTAGAAGACGTAACAATACCCAGTGGGCACATCATTGAAAGTTAATATGTTAAGTACAATTCTTAAATCCACAAATTCCGGTCAATCCAATTGGCATATCGGAGAAATATGGCACCTTGGCAAAACAGATTATGAAATCATTTCATGGTTTGAGCGCAATGGGGAAAGATATTACATTGGTATGGTAAAACACAGAAATCCGGCGGGTGGTTATTTTGAATTTTATCATATCATTTATAATTACAAAGGCGAATGGAGAAGATACGATTAAATACTATACTTAGGTCTACTAATTCAGGACGAACTGGGTTCTTTGAGATAGGTAAAGTGATTGACGCGGGGGGTTGGGAGTACACTATACGAAGTACATTTCAACCTACATTTCCAAATGGTGCAAAACCTACTTTGTTAGTATGCACACACGAGTTCGCTAAAAAACCTACACAGAAACCAAAATATTCGTTTTTGATACTTCACAAACAACCAAATCAAGAGTATTATGGTTATGGTATTATAGAAGGCTCAAGTGCTTATTGTGAACAAGTATGCAAAGGAAATTATGGTTACGAATTGAAAACATCTTATGGAAAATATCAAATTGTTCACGAGTTTACACTAAATAACAAGCGCTGTTTTGTAGGAGTATTCAAAGGTTATAATTGTGGTGGTTTAGTAACACTTTGGAAGAATGAAAAGAACGGTAGATATTATAAAGAGATGCCAAAAGAATGAGTATATTAAGTTCAACAAATAGTGGTAAAAAAGCAGTTTCGCTTACTTATGAGTACTTTCGAGAACATGCTGATGAATGGCACGAAGAAGTACTTGAAGGAATACATGAAGTACATTTTACATACCGAATGCATTATGGTCAATATATAGCTTTTAATTTATTTAATAATAGATTTACTACATCCATTTGGGTAGGAAAACCTGCTACAGTACTTACTAATCTGTATCAATTAGATATGCTTAAGAAATATTTTGAAGCAGAAAAAACAGAAGACTTTAATAAATATGCTCGTCTAATATGTCAGTATTAAGTTCAACAAATAGCGGTAAGAAATTGTATTGGCATGTACAGTTAGATCAGTTGTCTGAGAATATTTACAATACAGTAAAAGATTTTCCAAGTAAATTGTGGGATCTTAGTATGTATTATGAAGTACCTTATACACAAAATGGAAAATTAGATTTTGTTCGTAGTAAAATTAGAAATTAGATTCAATAATGGATTTGAAAGCAAAGACGAAATTGTACACGCGATTAAACAAGCTTTTTCTAATGAGATTATGATGAATGCTTTTGAAATCGGAGATGACCATTGTATTGAAGATATAGACATATCGAATCCTAAAATGGAAATAGAAAAATATGGTTAACTTTTCTTACTTATTTGCTATGTTATATTGTAATCTTATTTAGTTATGAGCATTCTTAAGAGCACTAAAGCTGGCAAATCGGGTATTCCACTCACACTGTACTACCTAATGACACAAGGCTGGTACGAACCGATACAATATAACTCGTACACCGGCAAGACCGAGCAGGACACCACTACTATCTGTCCGGGTCCTGTTCCTGCCGGGTGTAAGAAGAACTCATCGAAATTCTTGAATATCTATCATGATTCTGAAGGCGTTGCAAGGATGTACTTAGAGATTAGACAAAAAGAAAAAGCAGTAAACGAGTGGGGGATTAAACCAGAATACACCTATACATTCAATGTGGATACGTTAGGTGATTTAGATTTAGTGCTTGCTTACTGGAATGAGCAAAAGAATATCAATCGAAAAAGAGCATTGCGTGATAAGATACTAAACCAGTCGAAGAAAGAGTCAATGATGTGGTTTGATAAATCACCTTTTTAAGTTATGAGTATACTGAAATCAACTCATAGTAGTAAACCCGAGTATAAAAAATATTATGGAAACAAACGATTTAGATTATTTCAAACAAAAAATATATGAGATTGCTAAAGTTCCAAAATCTCGTTTAGAAAAAGATGGAAGTATGGAAAACATAGCAGAGCGAAACAAGAGAGCAGTTGATAAGTTGTTTGGAGTAGATCCAAGCAAGACATTTATCATTCGGGTTGGAGACTTTAGATTTCGATTCATCTACGATCCATGTATACTAATTGATGACTGGAAAAATATAAGTTTCCATTTCAGTTACACGTTGAAACACACTCTCAATTTTCACATGGCAGTTAGAAAAAAATGGCCGTTTATTAAGATAGGATTTAGTAATATATACCCAAATTTATATAAAGGAGGAGGATTTTGATTATGGAAAAATGGTTTAAAATAACATACGAAATTCTTGAAAAGCATAGTCGTTGCAAATTTGATAAATTAGAATCAGATTTATACGAATACGTTCCTGTCACAAAATATACAGAAAGTATTCGAGAAGCAAATAAATTATTAAAAGAAAATAAAGGGGCAAAGATGTCAATTGTTTTGCGCAAAAGACCATGAAACATTTAGTAGACATATTACCAAAGATTACTCAGTGGGAAGCAATTCCTTATGCGGCAGATTTAATGTGCCAAGACTGCGGAATGTCTGGTTTTGGTGAGTCTGGAATCCGCAAACCAAATCTTATTGGGTGGTGTGAAACAGATTATGGATTTCAAGCAGTATTTGAATGTCCTGAATGTGGAAGTAAATATCGTTTTCATGGAGGTGGTGTATGTGATAACCTTGACGGATTTGATTTAAAACTTGGGTTACATTTTGCCAAGCAGTGCGAAAACTGGGAAGAAATTAAAAAAGAGTTAGCATGATAGTAGAAACATTAGAAAATGGGGATTATATTACCCTTGAAAAAGATGGTGTATATGGTAGCAGGTGGTGGACACCATTTTATCATCAAATAAGAGAGATATATAGAAGATATGATAAGAATGGTAATTTTATCTGTTCTTGGTGGGAATATGTTAAATGTTAAAATATAAAAAGGAGGAGGATTTTGATTATGAACATACAAAAACAGATTAAAAAGATTAAAAAGACAAAATATTGGTATAATTAAATTAATAAGCTATGAATAACATATTTAATATTAATGCAATAGTACGTGTTAAGTTATCAAAGTCTGGCGCGGCGGCGTTCAATAGTCATAATTCAAAATTAATTGAACAATATTTAATGGTATTTCCTGGTGCAGATTGTAATTTCCTTAAAACTGATTATAAGGAAGGCGATATTGTTGAAAATTCTTTGTGGTATGTTTTTTCGATGCTTGATGATTATTTTATAGGCAATACAATTGCGCCGTTTATAAATAACGAAATAGAGTTTTTAGACTAATAATATATTATGCAAGAAGTAAATCACGAATGCTACGTGGATTTGGAAGTAGCAAAGCTCTTAAAAGAGGCGGGGTTTGATTGGTCGTGCCGTGGTTATTACGACAGGCAAATACTTAGGTTTAATTTTGTATGGGACCATAATGGAAAAGGTGCGTCAACACAATGTTCTGCTCCAACTCTCGACGTAGCACAAAGATGGTTGAGAGAAGTGATGAATATTGATGTATATATTTTTCCAGATACCAATGTTAAAAGAGAATGTGTATATCAAGTAGGATTAAAAACTTTTGGACGTACATTATGGATGCCAGGACAACCATCCACTGCTCAATATAACACATATGAAGAAGCACAAGAATCAGGTATTAAGAAAGCACTTGAAATAATTTTAGAATGTAAATAAATTTATGTTTTGCGATAAACTTGAAAGCCAATTAAAAAGAGCAATTTATGCAATCAATAGCATCAATGATGAAAAAAAGAAAGAATGGTTATTCAAAATAATTGAAATTCTTAAAAACAAAAGCTATGTTTTAATTGAAGCAAATGCACCTTTTGGAAAAAAGTACGAAATAGAAGCAATAGCATATACAAGTACATTCTTGTCATTTTTTGATGTTTTTAATAAGATTAACTTAAAAGATTGCCCATTTAACATAGACGTTGAACCAAAGGAAATTGATGAATTGTTAGACATGTATTGTGTTTGATAAAAAACATTTGAAACACTTTTAGAGAAAGGAGAATAAGATTATGACAGTAAAAGAACTTTTTGAATTTGCGAAGAAGTACAATCTTGAAGATGCGGAATTGGAATTCCACGATGGATGTTATTACGGCATCAACCGCGCTAGGTTGAGCGTGGAGAAGGACTTCCCAGATCAAAACAGAATAATCTTAGAAGAATAAGTTAAAAGATAATAAGAATTATGGATTAGAATATATAGAATTCTTAATGAATGATATAAAGTATGAAAAAAACATTTTTAGTTTGTTATATTGATGAAGGATGGAAATGGCGTTCAGAAAAGGAAATGCCTAAAAAAACTAAAGTAACTTTAAGTGATGGAGAAAAAGCAAAAGAAGATGTTTTTTATTCAAAAATAAAACATGCTTCTGGTGCTTATCCTATAATTTTATCTTGGTCATTAATAGAAGAATAATATAGAAAAATACGGAAGAAAAGCTTTCAAAAGCAGGGTAGAGGAGAATAAGTATGCTTGAGCAAGGTGTAGATTAATTTCTGCACCTTATTTCATATGTTATATTGTAAAACGAAATATATTATGACAAACGAAGAAATTAAACAAGCCGTAGATGAGTACTTCAAAGAAATGCTCAAGTTGGACAAAGACTATGTGGACCATGTAACAGATTCTTGGATTGATGATGCAGAGGATTGGTTTGTAACATATTGGTATGAAAAGCATGATGATGTAACACTCGAAGAAGGTTGTGAATTTAGACAATATGCTCGCAAAAGATTTGTTGAACTCTATGATGAAAAATATGGCGAGCGCGATGCCAAATATAGTTTGCATTGTATTAAAAACGATGTAAAAACATTACTTGAAAAATATAATAGTGTTAAACATCACTTCAAAACGTTTAATGCCTATACTGAAGCAGTGACATACCAATTTGAAGAATTAGTAAAATATCTTCAATTACTCGATGATATTGAGGAAGGTAAAATTGAATCATTAAAACAATAATATATGAGAACAATATACAAACAAAAACTAAAAATCGACGATGTTCAGACCATAGATATTCGTGAAGGTGCTAATATTTTGCATATTGGTAAACAATTCGGTTCAGTATGCATTTGGTATGAATGTGATGATGAGAAACCAATGACACAAAGAACTATCTATTGCTTTGGCACGGGTCACGAAATGCCGGTAGATATAAAGTTGCAGTATATTGGCACAGTGATTTTATTGGATGGTGAATTAGTATTCCATTTCTTTGAAAAAGTGTAAGTTATGTCTATTCTGAAAAGTACAAAATCCGGAGCTCTTGGAGTTCGTGTAACCGAAGAAATGTTACTGCAGAAAGGGTTTGTAAAATCCGATATAGGTGTACCCAACATTTTTTATTACAAACATCTAAATTCGCATATATTTATTCGACCAATTATAAACCCCACTAATGGAAATGTAGAATACACATATGACGGATTAACCATTGATAATCCATTGAAACTTGCTGCATTGATAAAATACTTTGAAGCAAAAAGCGTAAATGAGAAACAAAAAGCAAAACGTAAGTTCAAAGAAATGTGTGGTAAAAAAGCAGTAATTCGTTCATCTACTGACATAATTCCTCATACCAAACAATATACTATAGACCAAAATGTAGTATTTGACAAAGCAAATAATGTGTATCGAAAAATAAAACCTAAAAGATGGAATAAACCTTTTTAATTTATGAGTATACTAAGTAGTACAAATTCTGGTTCTTGCTCGGTAAAGATTGATTACGATCTCCTTATCAATCGATGTTATGTGTCAAGTAAAGGTGTTGCAGGTCCACGATCTGGAACAAGGAGATTGTACTATAAAGGAGACTTAAATAAATATATCATATGTGCAATAAAGATAAATGCTAGAAATACCGATGAATATATTGAAGAATTTTATATAGAACCATACGGAGCTGGAAAAGTATATATAGAGAATTTAGCGGATTTACAGCTCGTAGAAAAATTCTTTGAAGCAGAAGGATTGAAAAAAGAAATTGAAGCATACAATCATTTAGTAAAGAACAAGACTTAGGTTAATATTATACCGATTTTTGCTATATTATCTTGTAATCAAATAAACAAAACAAATGGAAGAACTCTTAAGAAAGATCAATGCAAACTACATGGCACTCGCTAACCTCGAACGTATCAAAGCACAGAACCACATGACAGACAATGACGAAGCCTATCTGGAGTCAAAAAAGAACATTATGGAGGTGCTTGAACAGCATCTGGAAGAGTACAAACAACTTACCGGCATCGAGTTTGAGCTGTCGGAAGAAATAAAAACGATTGTGAATTATGAGAACTAATGATGATCCATACTATTATGGAAATTCGGATTGTCCGCCAACAATTTTAGAATTTAAATCACACGATGCACCGATTTCGCATATTGAAATGCCATGGGATGCATCAACAAATGATGTATTAACGGCTTTGTATGGAGCAATGATAGTTTCTGGATTTCACCCGATTGATATTCTAGAGACTATGAAACAATTTGCCGAAGATGGTATTAGTAGTATCAAATAAATTAAAATAAGTTATGACATTTCACGACTTAAAAGATATTGTAATGATTTATTCATCAGGTAAAGATGGTAAACCCGATTACACTTGGGATAAAGCAAAGATAGTTGTCTGGAATCCGGCTGAGCAACGAGAGATGGAATTGGTGTTTACCGGTAGCGAAAGACCCGATGATACTAATCCAGGAAAAATTAGTTTCAATGTGAACTATAAAGGGGATCGGAAAGATGTGTTTGATGCCTTTAATGCAACGCTCAAAAAAGTATTTCCGAATATCGAAGAGAAAACATTGAAAGAATATCAAAAAGTATTTTTAACGGAATTAGTAAAATATCGTAAGTAATATGGAAACACTCTTTTGGGCATTGATTTGTCTGGCATGTATTGTCGCTATCTATACCGTAATTGGTACACTGATATATACGGTGCTGTTCGGAGAAGACCTGTGGACAGCAGTCAAGTTAACTTTGAAAGAATTTTTATTTTGGAAAGCATGAGTACTATGAAAAAGATGATTGAAAAAGCATCTCCTGAGCAAGTAAAGAGAATCAATCAGCTACTCGGAGAAAACAGAGATGAATATACATTAGCAGATGTATTTAATATCTTGCCCTCTAAAATTCGATGGAATGGAATGAGTGGTTATTTGAAAATAACGAAGTTTGATATTGTCTATTCATCACTTGAAACAGAGCTTGAAGGTAAAGTGGTAGCGATGTTCTCGTTTTTGCTTACGAATGAGAATATATTTGATGCTTTTATTACTGCTCTTGAGTTTTTTAACAACCATAAAGAAGATATTGAAATTTTGGAGGATTGAATATGATTAAAGACACATTAAATAACCTTATAATGGTATCGATGAAAGCGCATAACACGACAAGAACTGAGACTTATCGTGCCATCAAGACCGCTTTCATGAACTGGGAAACTGCTAAAGAGAATGTTGGTAAGACACTCGACGAGCAAGTAGAGTTGCAAATTCTTCGTAAGATGGTTGCATCATACAAAGATGCCGCAGATCAATGCAACGACGGTAAGCATGATGCACTGGTACAAGAAAATCTTGCTTATGCGAAAATCATCGAATCTTTGTTGCCTGCTGCAGCATCTGAAGAGGACATCCAAAACGCATTCGATACAATCAAAGCAGAAGGTATTGAACCTGTGAAAAAGAACATGGGTGTATTCATCAAGCAAATCAAACAAATGCTTCCTACTGCAGATGGTAAAACGGTATCTACAATCGTAGCAAAAAACTTGGCATGATATGGTAAGAATACTCAATGTCGTCGTATATGATTTAAAAGAATCTGTAATTGCATCGGGTAATGCAATGCGGTTGCAACCTGTTGAATATACGGAAGAAGAATTTCAGAAAGGTCTTGTAAGAATGCACAAGCTTGTTAATGCAAGCAAATCAGGTAATATCAGATGTCATGACAATGCGCTTACTGGTATTCGTGTGTCTTTCGATATTGTGTACCCTCAGTATTGGACTCCTGAATTCCAGCGCTATCACTTTGCTGACATTGTTACATCATCCAGCAAGATGCATAGATTGCTCAAGATGAATTTGGACAGTGCTTGCAATAAATATGTAAGTAAGCATCAAATTCAATATGTACAAGAGTATATTGACTTGTATAATCATTTCTTAGAAATTGAAAGTGAAGGGGATAATGTGTTCACTGGACATACATTTACATTACGCGATGGTAAACAAGTAGTATGCAATACCATTGAAGATGCCAAATATACTTGTTGGATGATTATCTTGAGCAATTGTCCATTAGGTCTTGAACTCTTTATGCGAGTTAGCACAAACTATAAGCAATTGCAAACGATATACTATCAACGTAAGAATCATAAGCTTAAAGAAGATTGGGGACCATTCTGTGAAATGATTGAAAATCTTCCATACTTCAAAGAACTTATCTTGGGTTTATAATGAAAGACAGAATTACATTTCAAAACTTTTGGATTTGGTTTAAGGACCAAGTAAAACGAAAGCGCTTTTTCTACAATATGTTTGTGAGTAGAAATGCTTGGGGAGCATTCTCTATCAATTCTCACATCAATCAGCATACCAATGAACCAAAGATTATGTATGGTTCAATAAAGTCTGCGCAAAAATCAGCAGACGCCATGTCAAAAAAGACAGGCAAACATTTTTCTTACTACAAGTGCTTGTTCTGTGATGGTTATCACATTGGAAAAAACGCCGACAATAAGTAAAAGACAGGAAATTCTCCTGTCTTTTTTCATATATTGCTATGTATGAAAAAATATGTATTACGTGTTGATATTTATGAAGAAGGTAGAATAGTTGGAAACTACTACTTCGTGAATGGTGTTAAAATAGAAAATAGGTGGACACTAGATTTTTTCAAAGCAACCAGGTTCACTGACATCAATAAAGCGCAAAAAATACTTAAAGAACTTGAAGAAAGAGACAAACAACAAACATTTAGACCATTACGTTCGGGTGTTGTTTATGAAATTATAGAAGTATGAAAAAGTATAGAATTATAAAGCGTGAACAGACATATTGGCAGATAAATCCAAATGGTAAATCTATCAATCCAATTACAAGAACAGAATATATTGCTCAAAAACGATTTTTAGGATTTTTGTGGTGGTATAATTTCAACAATATTGATGGTATGACGGATGGTTGTTACGATACACTACAAGAAGCACAAGTTGCAATCAAACACGATATAGCTGGTTGTCAATATAATGAAGAAATAGTACAAGAATATGACTAGTACATCATTCTCAAATATGGATTGTTTTGTGTATATGCGCAATTATATTCAAGACAATTCGGTAAAGCTTATTGTTACAGATCCTCCATATGGTATAGGTTTTTCAGGTGTTACTAGCGACACTTCTTGGGACAATTTGGATTATGAACAATTTCTCATTCGTTTTTTGTCTGAGGTAAAACGAATTCTTACCGATGATGGTACACTTTGGATGTGCTGTGGAAGAACACAAATCCCTATAGTCTTCAAAGCTATCGAAGCAGTCGGTTTACACTGTAATCTCGAGAATTGGCTTACTTATGCACGACAAAAAGGACGTGGAGCTAGTAAAAAACTAAAATCACAAGCCGAAGAAATACTACATATCACCAAATCTAATAAATATGTTTGGAACCCAGTAGAGTATTTGCGAGAAGTAGTCGTTCCATATATCAAAGACGGCAAGCCAAGAGGTTGGTTTTTAGACCAGACAACAGGCATGCGGGTGCGTTGGTCGGGTGTGGGTAATGTACTTGCTTTTACTTCGCCTTTTTATAAATGCAAATTTGAGAAGCAAATCCATTCGACACAAAAACCAGTACTTCTTTTCTGTGAATTGATTATGCTGAGTTCCAAGCCAGGAGATACAGTATTTGACCCATTCGCTGGTTCTGGTGCATCGGGTGTCGCTGCTCAGATGTGTGGTCGTAATTGGACAGGCTGTGAGATAGATTACGAGATGTGGAAAAAAGCAAGTGATTGGGTAAGCAATTATGATAAAGAATTAGCGAAAGAATATATAGAACATAGAATTCGTTGAAACAAATTGTGTGAAGCATAAGAAGTGTTCAGTACTGAAATGCACCCATAACATAAAAATAGTAGTTGAGTATGATTGAGTATTTTATATTTTGTTGTATATTTGCTCCGGTATTTATTACCACTTATGTATTTTTTAAGCTTGGTATGTACATCGGAGAATTGTTTATTACATTAACAGAGAATTCTGTGTATAATGTAAAACAGTGGATGATAGAAAATAATTGGATAGAGAATGAATAAAAAATAAAAATCATATATGAAGAAAGTATTTATAGTTAACAGTGAACAAGGTACACGTGTAATTACCGAAAATGTATTAGCAACAGATTTGAAGAAAAACCTTAACAAACCCGTAAAACGAGTTGATGTTGAACTTTTTGCCAAGGATGCAGTAGATGAGAATAACGGTAGAGCACTTAACGGAAACGAATACGACACAATGGTTTCTAACTATTGCCGTGCTCTTGAAGAATTTGCTGAGCTGACTCCTTATTCTTATTACAAACAACTATAATCAATTATGAAACGTTTATTGACTATGCTGATTTTGTTTATCAGCACTATAACATTCGCACAACAAACAGTCACTGTAACAGCCAACAGTGAGGATATCTCTGCTGGCTTGGACCTGACTGTAGTAGCAAACTTATTCGCTGAAGCACAGAACATCGAGGATTTTGAATTGATGCTAAACAATCCAGATAGTATGTTTTGTAATCTTGACCTCAATGGGGACGGCAATGTAGATTATATACGTGTTATTGAGGTAGGAGAAGGTGATAAAAGACTGATTGTGTTACAAGCATTACTAGGTCCGGATATCTATCAAGATGTTGCCTCTATTTATATAGAGAAAGAAGATAGCAAGGTGACGGTACAGATAATTGGAGATGAGTATGTGTATGGAACCAATTATATTATCGAACCGGTATACGTATATTATCCTCGTATTTATCGTTGGTTATGGTCGCCGGCTTGGCATTGTTGGTATAGTCCATGGTATTGGGACTATTACCCAAGATGGTGGTATGTACATCATTGCTGGTTCTATGACCGATATTACATGCATTGTCATCATTATCATCGTCATCATTATTGCTCTTTCCATCGTGGGCATCATCCGAGACCACATTATCACGACATGCACCACCCCGTACATCACAGTGATTATGCAGAACGACATCCGAACGGTTCTTTCCAGCATCGAAATACCGGTATGACAAATGCACATGAATTGACACGAAACGGAAGTGGTGTCACCAATCGTAGACCTAGTGGCGACAGAACATATCAAAGCAATCATACCGCTGTGAGAAATCATGACCGAAATAGCACGGTAACGAGACAACCGAGCCAACGAACTACTTCATCTCAATCTACTAGTCATCGTACCAGTTCGAGCAGTAGTTCTACCCGTTCTAGCTCAACCCAACAAAGAACCAGTTCGACATCTGCTCAGAGAACACAATCTACTCAAAGAAGTCAATCTGGAAATGTACATACATCGCGTTCCAGTCAGCCAAGTAGAAGTAGTGGCAGTTATTCTGGTAGTTCTCGTTCAGGTAGCAGCAGTGTCAGTCGTAGTTCTGGCTCCGCTCCTTCTCGTTCGAGCGGTTCATCAAGTCGTGGTGGTGGAGGTTCAAGCAGTAGGAGGAGATAATATGATAGTTGAACTTAAACCCGGTAGGAATTGTAATAGTATGTTTTATTCTCCAAGCGCGCAGTCGTACTATATTGAAATGGGGAACATAAAACAAATTGATAGACTTATTAGCGAATTAAAAGAAGCGAAAGAAAAAGAAATAGTCAATAGACAGCGTATTTTTGATGAAAAACATCAGTTATCCATAGAATTTGACGTATAAACGATTAAAATCCTAAAGATAATGATTTATATGTTTTTTGTATAAAAGCTTATCAGACGCAAAGAAAACCGCCTTTATGGGCGGTTTTATTTATGGGATGGATTACACATAAAAAAGAGGAGCGATTTCTCGTTCCTCTTCTTTTGTGTTCATGTCAACAGGTATTAGATAAGCAATTCAGCGTTATCAGCTGTTTGTACCATGAATGTGTAGTAAGATTGCTCTGGGTGGAAACCAGCATCAACAATAGCGAATCTTGAGTTAACCAAGAGTTTTGGAGCCATTGTACCTTCTACAATTGTTTGAACTGTATCAGCAAGGATGTAAGGCATAAAGATTACACCAGGATCGTTACCGTTAGATTTACGTCCAACACATACACGTGTATCGTCCCAAGTCATGTAAGGATCTACGTATAAGTTAAGACCTGCGATAGAACCAGCGAAGTACAATGATTGTGAACCATCTTGTGCAAGTGTGTTAACCATTGGAGCTACAACGAATGAGCTTGCATCTTGTAAAGCAGATAACAATTTAACATTTGTTACAACCCATTGAGCACGACCTCTACGGCTTACGTTAGCGATTAAGTTAGCAGCAGCCAAGATACGGCTCATGATACGACGTTGATGAGTTGTTACGTTCTCAGCAGCAGTATTAACAACTGCGTTAGGAACTTCGTGAGCACCAATCCATTGAGGAGCACCGTTCAAACCAACATATTTTGGATATGCGTCGAATGTGTTAAGAACACGACCAGTTGTTGAACCAGCACCATTGATGAACAAGTTCAAGTCAACACCTTGATAGTGATATTGGAAATCAGCGTTATCTACACCAAGACGGAATACTCTGTCAAGGATACGGTTGTTGATTGCTTGTGAAATCTCATTTTGCATAGACTCAAGAACTTTACCGATTACGTCTACACCGTAAAGAGGCATGTCTTGGAGTTGTTGACGTGTTACAGTACCAGTAACTTCGTAAGCACCCATTTGAACGAGTTTTGTAAACATACGAGCACCGATTGTGTTACCTGTACCAGTCTCGTTTTCAGCACGACTCATAGGATCATCAGAACCAGTTGCGAAGTTAGAGAATCCTTGAACGTGGTCTGCAGCAGCAGCAACCAATTCAGCTTTAACTGAACCAGCTTCCCAAGCGTCAGATGTATATGAACCAACAGTTAATTCTGTAGCTGTTCTCATTACGTCAGCGATGGAAACGTCTTCATTACCATTCTTTGCTTCTTCAACTTGTAAGATGACAGCACCGTCGATACGAGAAATACCGATGAATTTACCAACAAGAGTTGCAGCAGAACCAGCACCTGAACCTGAACCTGAACCTGCACCAGCGGTAACAGTAACGATTGCTTCATCAGCAGGAGTTAATTTCTTGATAGCATCCCAAGCACCTGCAGCAGAGAAAGTAGCAGGAACTTTAATGTAGATTGGTTTGTTTTCAGCGCCAGGACCTTTACCGTCTACGCTTGTTAAGTTACCAATTCTGTCATATTTACCACCAGCGTATGGGAAGTCCATGTAAGATAACATAGCCCAAGGACCGTTAGCAGGAATAACAGGAACAAGCTCAAGACCGATAGTTACAGCAGCAACCTCGAGAGCCATTGTAAGAGTTGACATTGGGATATCACCAGAACCAGGAATTTGGTCAGCACCAAATTTACCACCTGCTAAACCAGATGTTGAAGGGTTCTTAGGATCACCCATACCCATTGTGTTAAGAGGAGTAGCGTAAATACCACCGTGACTTGCGTCAATAGCAGGATTTTGTTGTCCTTCGTAAATCTCGTGGTTTTGTGCATATTGACTCATCCAACTCAATTTAGTTTGGTCTTTAACACCAAATTCTTCAGTAATGATGTTAGCCCATTTTTGTTGTGTTTCGTTAAGAATCATAGTTATTTCAAATTTTTTTCAGTTATATAAATAATTAGTTTTTAATTTATTTTTCTTTAACGTATTGGTAATCAATGACTTACATACCTCTCAGACGATTTAGATTGTTATTTGAATCCCTCTGAGCCCATGAAATATTTGGGTCTGAGAATGGGTTTTGTGTATTTTGGAAGTCATAAATATCTTGCATACTATTAAATTGCGGCATTGAATAGATATCTTGTCCTTGTTGGAAACCGCTGTAAGGATCATTCGGATTGATATCTTCATATGGATTATAGGTGTTGTTTATCTCAATCGCATTAAGTGTAGCAAGAAACATCTGACATAAAGACTTGTATTGAGGATTTTCCAATGCGAACACCATCTGTAATTGAGCCATCACCAAATCATCATGACCAAAACTTGCAGCATAAGTACCGTTGCCTTTTGTGTCACAGAAATTAGAAAGCTGAGACAAGAACTGAATAGATGTATTGATAAGTTCTTCTCTTTCAAAATACTGCTTGAATAGTGCAGTACCCAATTGTTTTGTTTTGGATGTGATCTTCTTTCCGAGAGTAAACTTTGTCATTTCGTCATTCCAATACTTCATGATGATATCTTCATTGAACCGGTGTACATTCTGCGGGTCCTTCTCGATATTCTCGATAATATATTTCGCAAATAGCTCCCCGTATAAGTTATACTCCAATGAAACAAGATAATGGTTGATATCTAAGTAATTGGAACAAAACTCTTTCAATACAGTGGTAGCTTGTTGAGCGTTTACTTTATTGTACTTGAAATAACCAATCGTCTCGGTGTATACGAAATTGTCGTTAGGTTTCAGGCATAACTTATTAAATATATATACGGTATCATCTCCTGCAACTCCTTCTGATATATCAGTAGTGATGACAAAGAAATCTTTTCGTAAATTATTGATATCATAATCAGGGTGCCAATAAAACTTATCCGCATAAGAAACACCAGGCAATTCCCGATTGATAAACTCAACTGCTTCTTTTTCAAATCTTCTTAATATCTTTGTATCAATCAATGTGTTAGCATTCACATCAAAGTTGGTACCGAATTGTCTATTGAATGCTTCCTCTGATCCGTAATTGGAAACCTGGATACGATGCCATTCTTCATCTCTAGGCTCCCAACATTGTTTTTCTGGGTTCCATTCTGGTACTTCGTCCCAATCAGTTTTGAAGAACCCGTATTCACTCTCTCGCGCTTCCGCGGACTTGCACAAGCGATAAAATAAGTTGTAACCGTTTTGGGTAGAGGTAATCATGAAACGAGCTTTACCAGCTGTAATAGTAGGGAATAGGTTATTGTAGAATTTGTCCATGATATTTGGCTGGATGTGGGCAAACTCATCGGCGAGTACACAGTGGAATGTGAATGAAATACCTGAATTGATAGTCGTTGCTTCCGCCATCAGTCTACAGCCATTATCTAGAACAATCTCTCCTTCGTTCCATTTATATACACCCGGACGTAAGAAATAAGGGAGCTCAATAAAGATTTTCTTCGCTTTATCAAGAATTTCGACAGCTGTCTTCCTTTTATTTCCAAGTACCAAAGCATTTTTATCTACATTAAATAATATATAATGGAGCATGAACAGTGCTGATGTGGTCGTTTTACCACACTGTCTGCATGCGAGATAAATACTCAATCGGTGATCCATCAAATGTTGTAAGTATCGCTCCTGATAATCACGCAGTGTAACATGCTGAATACCTTGTGGAGTCATCAACTTACAATATTTGTTTACGAAATATATAATGTCTGTAGCACAACGTTTCCATTCTGCTTTCTCTTCTTCGGTACGTTGAAATACCAAATCACCTTTTAAGAGTTTTGTGTTGTTCTCGTAAAATGGATTGGCTACGAGTTTTCTACCATCCTCTAATCCTTTTATCGCTAATCGGAGAGCTTCAGATGACCATACCATACGTCTGGCAATCACACCATCTTTGTCTTCTTTTACCGGATTAAAAGAGTTTTTATTTTGATTATTCATAAGAGTGTTCAATTTGTATGATAATAACCATAAACAAAGCAAAACATAAAAAATAGCAAAAAGTAACCAGTTTTATTAAAAATTTCCATAGAAGTATTTATATTTATTACAAACAAACGATTACTTTTATGAATATTCCTAATGATTTGTCAATTGTCAAAAAAACAGGTAGAATGTCTTTAGAAAACTACTTAGCAAAATACTATTATGAATTTCTCGAATTATTGAAAGAAAAATATTCAGATAGTAAAAGCGTAAGTGAGATGTTATATCGGTATTTCAATAATATTGATACCGTTCCAACATGTCCAATTTGTGGAAATAAAAATAACTTTATCAATTTTTCTAGGGGTTATACAAGTCATTGTAGCAGTAAATGTACTCAAAATGACAAATCTGTAAGAGATAAATTAGAAAACACAAACACCGAGATATATGGTAAAGATTTCTATCATGAATTTCACAAAAAAGGAAAAATTACAAAACTTAAAAAGTATGGTGATGAGAATTACAATAATCCAGAGAAATTAAAAAAGACTTGTTTAGAAAAATATGGTGTAGATAATCCAATGAAAATATCGGATATCCAAGAAAAATCAAAGAAAACATGTCTCAAAAAATATGGTAGCGAACATGTATTTTCATCTGATTTTTTCACTAAAAATAAAACTGAACATATTGAGAAAGCTAAACGGACATGCCTAGAAAAATATGGTAAAGACAGTCCGATGAAATTAGAAAATGTAAAAGATAAAGTAAAAACTACATGCTTTAATAAATATGGTGTACTTTGGAACTGTATGCGTGAAGAAGCACACAATTCAAGAAATTATAAAAGTACTCCCAATGAATTTTTTGCAAATTTATTAAAAGAAAATAATATAGAATTTTCAAGAGAATTTTCTTTGAATAATTACGTGTATGATTTTAAGATAGATAATATTTTAATTGAAATAAATCCTTCTGCGACACATAATATCAATTTCAATCCATTTTCAAAAACAAAAGTCATAGATAAAAATTATCATAAAGAAAAATTACTCAATGCGAAAGAAAAAGGATATAAATGTATTTTTGTATTTGATTGGGATGATCCTTATAAAATTATATACTTACTGTCTAATAAGGAAAAAATATATGCAAGAAATTGTGATATTAAAGAGGTAAAAAAGAAAGAAGTTTCAGAATTTCTTGATAAATACCACTTACAAAATAGTTGTAAAGGACAAAAGATTTGTTTAGGACTATATCATAAAAATGAGTTGATACAGGTATTAACATTCGGAAAGCCAAGATATAATAAAAAATATGAATATGAGCTAATTAGACTTTGTACTAGAAACGACAGTATAGTTATTGGAGGTTCCGAAAAACTGTTTAAGTATTTTATAGACAAGTACAACCCAAAATCAATAATATCATATTGTGATATAAGCAAATTTACAGGGGGTGTATATCTGAATCTTGGTTTTATAAAAGAAAAAGAATCTAATCCTTCTTGTCATTGGGTAAATATCAAAACAAAACAAATAATAAATAACAATATACTACTCAAATTAGGATTTGATAAAATATTTGGTACAAACTATGGGAAAAATACATCAAATATAGATCTTATGCTACAACACAGATTTGTACAAGTTTATGATTGCGGTCAGGATACATATATATGGAAAAAGCAAGAGAATTAACTCTTGCTTTTTTATTTATCCTTTACTACCTTTCTTTATGTGGTCGTTCTTTCGTTTCTCTGAACCATACAATCCTTCTCCACCAGCAGCCGCAATCAGTCCACGTTCTTTAGTACCAAAATATCGCATCAGTGAGGTCAAATCACGAGTTTCCATTTCTGTATTTGAAAGCTGTCTGGACTCGGTTTTATTCACCTCCATACCCATTGCATCTTCTGGATTTAATGCAGTCTTCATCTCATTTCTTGACCTTTCTAGCGCCAAGGTTTCACGAGATTTAAGTGGATCTGGTACTTTTGGTGCAGTAATTTTTATAGCATTATTGTACATATCCAATACATGTGCACCTAATGGTTGGTAAATTCTTGTATCACCACGACCATACATTTGTTCGATGCCAACAACATCTCTAGGTTTGCCATGTTCCAAACTTACTTTTACACGAAGCCCAGTTGGGAAATCGTCTAATCCAAGCGGTCCATAATGTTCAATTTCTGCACTGGTACAACAAAGATTACCTATCTCAATAATTGGGGACATCGGATTACCTACTGTTAAATGCCAGCATCCTGTTGGTGCAGGAGAAAGTAATGATGAGAATGCGAATTTTTGTGGTCTTCCGAGTTTATTCAGTACACCACCTAACAGCATACCCCCGATATCTTTTGCTAGGTTCTTGATTTTATCTTTTGTAGAATCACCTTTTACGCCTGATGAGAAAGCCTTGGCACCGTCATGTACAGATTGTATAAAGGCATCGTATACTGCAGCGGGGTTATTCAATCCGCCTTGGTCCGCGAGTTTGAAGATAGGCAAGTTAGCAAATATATTGTCTTGAGATGCACCATTCACTCTTCGTTCCCCACCCCAGAATGTTCCGTGTGTATATGTAGTAGCAAGTATATTACCTAACAAGTCGGCCATTGCTGCTTTACCATTGACACCATAATAAGAACGTAATTCATAATCGAATGTGAGTGTAATCTTATGCTCAAAAATAAGTCCGGTATCTCTTTGTTTGATTTTGTCTATTACATCAAGTGGACCATATACCTTATTAGAATCGTACATACTATCCCATGTAGCAGTATTATATGGGGGTGCTCCAAATTCTCCACCAATCATTGCTCCCATGTATTCTTTACCAGCAAAATTAGTACCTCTACGTCCTTGCATAACTTGTTTGCGATAATTAGAGTTTGCCATATTAAATACAGATGACAATGGACCTCCTTCGTCGCCCTGTTGTTCTTCAATCTTCGCTTCAAAGTCTTTCCATTTCATACCAAAGTTGTACTTCAATATGTTCGACATTTCATTACCAGGTGTTCCTAACCATGTAACCATACGACCGATATCTGGCATGTGATTTTGGATCTGGTCTTCATATTGTCTTATTCGAGGATAATATCTCTTATCAATCTTATCACCACAAGGAGCACCAAATCTTCGTAATGTAATCAGATAATTGTTTGATACTTTTCCTAAGTATTTGCAATAAGCGAAATCGGCGTAGTTATATACCTGTCTACCCATCTTACCCGACATGGATGCATCGACCAAATCTTTGATAGTACAAGAAGTGTTTTTTCTTTGCTCCATTCGAGATTCAGGGTTGTCTAACAATGGCATGTTTGCATCCGTTCTGAACTGGTTATCACTAATGACAGCATTGTAGTTATTGAACAATGATTTTACACCAACTCCCGAAACAGCTTGCATTACAGGTTCGCCTTTGTCTGTTTTTGATGAACCGTCTTTAACGATATTCTGCATAGGAATATAGAAAGGCACCCAATATCTATATGTGTTAAATATCAGCTCTTCCTCTCTCGCCATTACCGCATTATCAAGGGTGGCGATATGCTTAGAAATCACAATTCTTTTGTTCTTGTTAAAATCATTAAATATTGAATTTGATGCTGCCATAGTTAAAAAGACATTTCCAATTAAATTATTATTCAAATAATAGATTTTTAATTAAAGATTGTTTAATAATATGGCTGTTAGTTTAACCGAGTACTTATCAGAAATCCAAGAGCTAACCAAAAAGAATTTGGAAATTCTCAAAGCTCTTAACGATTCATTTTACACTAAATCAGAACATTTGAGTGTAAGTATTGATAACACAGATTATGTAATCCCATCTTTTATTTCTTTGGAGAACAAGCTGAATACTCTAGAGGACAACTTCGAGAACCTTGTTAATGCCCCAAAGACAGGCGAAGCAGTATTCGATTTTAATGGGAATACACAATCTATTGAAGTAAAAGGATTTACCAATGTTCCTAAAACAGCATTTGAAGATGTTGATGTCAATGCTATTGCAGCAAACATGAAGAATTTTGGATATAAAAGAAATGAGATATTCAAAGATTTCTTGACACCTACTCCTTTTGTCAAAGTAGATCTCTCACAAGTTCCCAGTGATATACACCAAGTGAATGTAAAGAAATTGATTGTCAAAAACGAAGAATTGCTTTCTTTACTCAAACAAGACGCAGGATGGATAGATACAGAAACCGTATGCGCACCAATCAGTTATTCCGACGTAGTAAAAAAGATATACACTTACAACGAGGGTACTGATTATGTTGTATATGATAGACTATACACGATGCCGATTAGATATGAAATTGGTAGTGGGAAATATACTATTAAGGAGATTAAAAACAACTGGACAGACGACAACTTCTTTGAACATTATGAACTCGTACTAGACAGCCTAACATATAAAGTTGCCGATGAAACCATAGAGAAGAATTTCTTTGAAGGAGATTATTTGATTACCAATAATGACAAAGTAAAATTGTTGATTGAGAAAATCTACTCATCATCAAATATGGTACAAGTCAAAGTAGAGAACGGTGGTTTTGCTGACTTGTGTACTGAGAAAGACGGCAATGTAGATTTGAGTACATTGAAATTCTTTGCAGTAGGTAATATTCAAGAACAAAAATACTTAGAAATTCCACTTGAGGAAGACCGATATGTGTTGATTTTCTTGGCACCTATCCAAAGAAATTCATTAGTACAATCTCCTTGGAGCACAGGTTTGTTCTTTGATGTGTTTGGCTTAAAGAACTCAGCTGGACAATCCTATGAAGAATTCTACAACAATATGGTTACTAATATTGGGGATAAACTATTTGGTATTGTTGCAATGGCTTCTGATGATCTGGTAAACCTAAGCGAAGCCGAGTTCAATACCATGAAAAATGTCAAACCTGTTATTGACCCTGAATCAATAGAGGTTACGCTCATCAATAAGCATATGAGCAATTCAGAAACAATTTCTGAAATCTATAATTTGTATAACCAAAAAGAGGAATATAAATTACAGCTTAATTCTGTACAAAAACAGATTGATGAAATCAATAACTTGCTCAGCTCATTGTCATTTGAAGATACAACAACTTCAAGAACCATCTATGAAGACCAATTATCAGATTTGAATGAAAAGAAAAAGAACTTGACCAGCAGTATTGCAAGCTGTATTCAACAAATCACTGTAGCAAGTACTGATACCGATACTCCTGTAGATAATCCGAAATATCATATACGTGGTTTCTTTGATTATAATAAGTTCTTGAAAGACAATGAGTTAGATAAGCATAAAGTAATCAAGATAGAAGTACAATATCGTTATAAGAATGCAAATAGGACAACAGGTAATGCAGAAACGATTGGAAAAGACGGAGCGATTTATTCAGATTGGAATATCATGCCATCCTACACAAGTATACGCAAACCTAAATTCAATGGTGCTAACTATCTTTATGAATTAGATGGAGACACAACTAAAGTAAATGTTCCATCGTTCAACCAGATAGATATACCTATCTCACAAGGTGAAACTGTAGATATTCGCTTGAAAGTAGTGTACTCAGAAGGTTATCCATTCGTAAGAACCGAATCTGATTGGTCAGAAATCGTCAATGTAGAATTCCCGACGGAGTTGCGAAAAAACATCACCGTTCTTGATATATTGAAAGAGAATAATGATGATACAACCAAAGAAGCTTTCCGTGGTTATCTCGAGAAATACGGTGTAATAGAACACGTATCCGATAAACTAGTGGACCAAAACATTTCTTACTTCCATCAACCTGAACATATCGCTTCTGGTTTCTATACTGAAGAAAGACGTGTAATTCCATTGCGTGATAAACTTCAAAGTATTACAAACGATATTACCAGTTTGAAAGATGAAGTATACGGAACAAGTTCTGATAACTTGCTTGTCACATTATCGGATGGAGAAAATGAGATTATTGTAAATCCTTTTGCTGATAACACATTTATATTAAAGGATTTTGCAAGCTCTGATAAAGTTAAACCGACTGATAGTAGTTATATGTCTAAAGTGGAAACGACACTTACCTTGAAGATCCAGAATAACTCGAAGACAAGTGCTATCAAGTTGTTCTCTATATTCCCTGGTAATTACAATGAGAAAGTAAAAGTAAATACACAAAGCAAGTTTGACCCGAAAGACTATATCAATCTTGACTCTAGCGGTAATATAGGCAGTAGCAGCTCAAGCACAAGCACAAGCTCAAGTTCATCCAGCTCGAGTTCTGCTTCCGCTGGTTCAGGAAATGGTTCAGGAAGTGGTTCAGGAACAGGAGGATCATTTGGTGCAGAGATAGCTAACGCAATATTGGCAACTGGTGATGGTCTTTGTGTACCAATTTATCTCGATGATAGAAATGAAAGTACTCCATTCGATATACAACATATGAACCAATGGATGTACTTCAGAATAGCTGATGCATATAACTATTCAAAATACTACAAGATAGCAAACCAACAAATCAATGGTACTTATACAGATGATAAGATTGTTGGTTATCATAAAAATTATGTTATAAACTCAGCTATTGCAAAAATCATTCAACCTTCTTTCTTCAAGAGTGAGTGGGCCGGAGGTATGTGTGTGTTCCCACATATAACATCTCAAAAAGATATTTGTATCACCGAAAACGATAATATCAACTATAAGATTATTTATCCGGGTGAGTCATTGGAAATCCCTATCTCTGTAATGTATTCATTGAGCAGTGCATTTAAGGAGGTTACCAAAACAATGGCATTTGACTTGAGAAATTCATTATATAATGATCCGCTCAACTTCAAGTTTAGTTTGAAAGCTAAATACTCTAATTCTCTTTCTAATAACGTAAGAAAGATTAAAAAAGTAAGATACAACCCGGTAGTAATAAATTAACAGTATATCAAAAATGGAAGATCCGAAAACTACTCAGCTGGTACAAAGATTAAAGAATGAAGGTTATATTCTTGTGGGCAGTCGGGCCTTCTTTTCTGATATGCCTGGGTTTGTACCTCATGATTATGATTTTGTTAAATTTGTAGCTCCTAATAAAGAATTCAATTTCTTAAAACACGAGCATGTTGATAATGTATGTATCAATCAGATTGTTAGAATGCCAATCCAGAAATTAATTGAGTATATGGATCGTATGAGATGTCCGTTTATTGCCGGACTCTTTATTGTTCCCGCCGTAGCAACAGCATATGGAATAAACTGGTTAAGAGATTATAAATTATTGGATAAATATTGTAATAAGAAACAAAAGAAACATGCATATATAAGAGCCATTTATAATATGTATGTGAAAAACGGTGGTATGTATTTAACTCAGGAACAGTTAGAACAGGCATATAAGTTATATAAGAAATACAGATAATATGGCAAGTGAAAATAAGCAAATGAAATTAAAACACTCTAATGCTTGGGGCGGAGCAGGTAAAGCAAAGAACACACACATGAAAAAATTTCTTTGGTTTACATCTGCTCAAAGAAGAGAAAATAACAAATTCAACTTAGAAGACTGTTAATATGGATTTAACATTGCAACATAAAATAGTAAAAGGTGAGATTGATGTGAACAACCAAGAATTGTTCATAAGAACTCTCTTTAGAGCATTGGTATATAATCTGAACAACCAGATCACTTGCCGTGATAAGAAAATTCCTCATTTCGTCTTGAATACTGGCGATGACATTATGTATTTGGAAAACAAAGGACAGAATGCTGCAATTGAACCTAAAGAAGTATCAAACGAAGATTATGTATACAATTCCGTACCACGATGTATATTGAATATGTCTGACATTGAAGTGATGGAAGACCAAATTACAAGTCCGTACACAAGAGGTAATTTTGATTTGAAATATGAAGATATGATTCATGGTTTCAGTGCAGAGTTCAGAAGATTACCAATAAAATTATCCATTTCATTGAAATATTATCTTGATACTTTTACTGATGTGCTGGCTGTGACCCAACAAATTATGTCAAAAATGCTGTTTATTCGTACCTTCAAGTTCGACTATATGGGGCAAACGATACAGGCATCCTATAAAGTACCTACCTCTTATTCACATGATAAGAACATTACTTTTGATGGGGGTACGACAGACCAAAAACTAAGAACAATAGAACTGAATTTGGACATTGAAACAAATATGCCTGTTTATAATGAACGTACTGCTATAGAACTAGACAAATTTATTAAAAAATCTGCTCATAGTGTTGTAGTAAACGAAAATCTCGCTGATACACAAATCACTTTACCAGACGATAAAAAAAGACAAATAAATAGATTACTTAATCAGCATAAATAATGGAATTATCACAAGGACATATTAGACCAGGACGTGTATTGAAGGTAGAGGATGAAAAAGGAATTGTCAAAGCCAGTTGTTGTGGTTTGTTTTCCGACCAAGATGATCCGGAGAACTTACCCCCTATTTATCAATTTCCTTTGGGCGGAGCTAATAATTTTTCGCTTCCAAAAAAAGATGATGAGTTATGGGTAATGTTTTTCGATGATAATCCAATGGAGTTATTCTATATAAGAAAGGACAACTTCCCGGAGAACTTACAAGATATACTATCGAAAAAGTATGAAGAAGTCGAAGTTCTTGCATCACGAGAAATGCCTGCTGGAATGGTACAGTTGTATTTTACAGACGGGGACGGTTGGATTATTCGTAATGTAGACTCCGTAATACAAATGCGGAAAGACGGAAGTATTTTATTAGATACGAATAGCGCTCACCGAAAGATTGATATATGTGATAACTCGATAAGTTTAGGTAGTGTAGGGGGATCCGCTCATCCTGCAGCCTATGCAGACAAAGTAGAAAATTCTTTGAAGATATTAAATAACATGCTCAATGCAATGTCGAAAGCTGCGAAATCAACACCTTATACAATGGGTATGGGGTTAGCGATAGATGCACTTAGACCTTCGTTTGAACAATCAATCGATGAAATAGACTCACCTCATGTGACGCTTGATTAAGATTATGGAGATTAGAGAGAACGGACATAGATTTGCTAATAATTATAAATGGGAAGAGCTCAAACACCAACCATATAATTATGCACGAGAAGGATTGATAAAACATATTATCTCACATAAGATTATTGAGACAAAAAATTCTTTACTGAAATTTGTGCTAGACTATTACGAAAGTTCGTTGGTATATTTCTTGAAAGCAGCGGATTACCTAAAGAACTTCCATAATTTCAATTGGAAAAACTAACAAAAAAGACGCACAAAATTGTGCGTCTTTTTTTGTTTAACTTTACTCTTGTTTAGTTGATAATACAAAAAAACTACTATCCCATAATTTATATAACATAATATAATCAACACCATTAGTGTCACTTCCATCCGCAGTATAATGATGTGTAAATAATTCTTTTCCTTCAATACAAAGTTTTATAGTTTTATTTACAATTGCACCTCCGGGGATTTCCCATGATAGTCCAATGATAGCAAATGAATTATTAGGCATTTTATCATTATCTTTTCCTAAATTTACCTTTAAGGTATAACCGGTTTTGTTTTTAACTTTTGCTTTTATTAAATAACCCCCTGCTGAAGCGCCATTGGCTATTTTCTTTGGAGTAGCACTAATAAAATCACTCCATTTAATGTATACATTATCATAACCTTCATCTGGATTTGGCACAGAACTCCATGAATTCATACCTTCTCTCCATACGAATGCACCGTTTATTGTTGCACCACCATTTATAACAGTACCATTATGATTAAGTCTGATAGAAGATCCCTTAGTACTACGATGACTTGATAATGTTATATCACCGGTTTCAACTTTTATTTGTGAACCATTATTACCTACATTGCTTTCAATAGTTGCTCCACCATTGATTGTAGCACTTCCACTGACTTCTAATTTACCATTATTAATAGTAGTTATTGAACCATCTACATATAAATTAACTGCACCTTTTGTTGGATCTTTATTAAATTCTCCTTTACTCAAATACAATCCATCTGTTCTAATATCTAAATGTCTATTAGTACCATTTTTTTCTTCTACTTTTATTAGCTTAACAGCATTTCCGGAGGTTGCACCATTTTTAAAAACTATATTTCCCCCTGCAACAATATCTCCGTTTACATCAGCGCCCGCATTTAAGTATGCTTTACCATTTGTGGTTAGTTTCTTACTAATAGTACAGTCTCCACTAATAGTACAATCTCCATTCACTACAAGTTTTGGCTGTACAGTTACGGTTCCAGTACTTCCTGCTCCCTGAACCTCAAGTGTAGCTTTAGAACCCTCCGCGGTTGTTCCTCCTGCATTAAGTTGTACAGCATAAGAATTTCCATCTGTTCTAGCTGGGGTATAATTAATTCTCACAATTCTTCCATTATTTGTTATGGAACCCAATCCACCAGTTTCTCCTATATGAATTTCGCCTTTTGGAATATCTAAATCGCCTTTCTTAATTTCAACATTATAGTTCTCGAAAATTGCTTTGTGATCGGCATCCCCGCTATTACTTGGAAGTTCAACCTGAGAAGAATCTGGTCCTGTAAATCCTTGTGGAGTATATTGGAATTTTAGGTCAGCTGAATTTCCTCTATTATTGCTTATTGTGTGAGCAGGAATAGAGGTTTCATTAGTATTGGTTATAGCAGGAACTGCAATATATTTTGGAGCATTTACAGGAAGATTGCTACCAGGTCTCATGTTATAAAAATATGAGTTGATTTTTCCATATGCAAGCTTATCTATTACTGTATCAATATTCCAATATGCGATTTTTCTATCTCCATCCAATTTAATCTCTCCATAAGCGAGATAAACCATATCGGATGCATATGTTATACTTATTATCGCATTACCTTCAACTACTTTTGAAATATCCGGGTCCCAAGGAGAAGTAACGTTCTGTGTATTAAACTTAAATACACCATCAACTGCACTCGATGTCGTATTACTTATACTTTGTCCGTTATTTAACGTAACATGTACTATTTGGAATGTAGAATCTTTACCGTCGCTTCCTCTTACCCCCATTGCAGATATGCCGGACTCATTATTATTAAATTTCCAGCAAATATCATCTTTGTATTGGTCGTAATACAAAGAAGGTAAAATACTAACCTTCTCATATTTTTCTTGCGAAACAATTAGTTCACCGTTAATGATTGCAGGCTTATATTGATAAAATCCAGTATAATCAGTAAAACTTGATAACGAAGAACCATTTGTACTGTAATATACATCTCCTAAAACTTTTAATCTGGCATCAACAAAGTAGTAGTATTGTCCTAATTGTCTTGCTTCCTCTTCTCCCGAGTCATTGATAACTGCATAAAAATACAAAATATTGTTTGTAATCTCCCCGTTTGAAGATATCTTGAAAAAATCTATTGGATTAACATTTTTATCGTTTATGTTAATAGTCAATCCGCCCAGATAATTACTATCGTTTCTTACCTTGTTAAAAGTTAGGTCTTTATAAAAAGGTTTGTTAAAAATCCATCTTAACAATAAAGCTCCATCTTTTGTTAGTTTAGCACTATTGATATCTGAACCGTTTTTCGTCCATATTGGTTTTTCTACTAATTGATATGAATCTCCTTGCACCCCCTGTATGAAAGGTAATGATGCAATCTTAGCAAAGTTTTCGTTTATATTATCGAAAACCTGTTGCATTTTTGCTGCATAGTCTACCTCGTTAATATTAGGAGCGACAATTCTAGTAAGTTGTTTGTTGTATGCCATATTACTTCAATGTGAATTTTAATTTATATATTTGTTTTGATATATCTGTTTCTGATTTATAATCATATGTAATCGTGTACTCATACAAATCTTTTATATAATACTTTATGATCCTCTTATTAAATTCATTGCTGCTAAACTCAGTTTCGTTTTTCAATTTGTTGTAGAGAATATTAACAATATTTTCTTCAGTTAAATCAGCATTTGAATCTTTCGTAATATACCATGTAAATTCAGCAGGTAAATAAAACATCATATTGCTCTTATACCATGATTTTTCTTTTTGGTAATTATACGAGCATTGTATTCCATCTATATTTAAGTTGGGTTTATTCAAATAATAATCAGAATAATCCACCGGTTTTGACTTTAATACATAATACCCTATAGAGTCATACAAAGGCGAGAATTTCTTAAGCGCATATTTAGAATATACACCAATACCATCGATATCCCATTTTATTCCATTTTGTGCTTCATTCAATGTATTCTGTATAGTCTTGTTGTATTGCTTGCACCAATATACATAGTTTTTGAATACCTGCTCGTCCAAATCTATGAACATTGGTAATATATTTGAGTCATATCGTTGCAGCTCTATAAATTTATCAGACTTCAATAATTCTACTTCTGTACTATCTTTGGATGGCGAATCTGCTAATTTATTGCTTACCGACTTATCAAATACAATATCATTCGGGAATTTAGTACATTTGATAATACTAGCAATCATGTTCAATGCATTCATACACAATGTTTTTTGTGTAATCCTATTATTGCGCTTATATATTGTAATAACTGCTCTTGCTGTATCATTTTGTACATTAGAATATGGATGTCCACTATAATCTACTGGGTTTAATCTTTGTTTCCATAATATTTGGTCATTCAAGAAATCAGTATCATAAAGTTTATTAAAAGATATGGTATTTTTAATGAGATCGTCGATATCCTCAAATAAGATTGCAATATAAAGAATATATTTATTACTTGATGTTTTTACTGCTCTTACTGCCAATAAATCTTTCATAGAGCTTTCTATTTTACCTTGTTTCAAGTCAGTATATTCAATACCCGATAATAAATAATTACTTGGTAATAGGTTTCGGATCTTATCGTACGTAAATTGTTTATTATACCTAAAGATAGCGCATTTTACACCAATTATATTATTTATATATACAAGATTATCATTATTAATTGTTGATATAGAATAATCTTCTACAACGTTTCCCAAATCGGAATATCTTTTTTCATTATGTTTTGGTATTATAATATTATCTGCTATATTTTGTTGAGTGTGCTGGCTAACATAGTCTTTTAATCTTTCATTTGATATCAGTATGTTTCCAAAATACTGATATTCTTTGCTATCCAAATCTGATAAATCAACTGAATAATAATTGTCGTCATTTTCAATCTTATCCGAAAAATCTACGTTAGAATATATATCAGTAAGGTCTTTGTATTTGAACACTCCTAATGGGTTCTTATTCTCATCAAACTCATCTGTAAACACATCTGGCGCATCATTAGAAATACCGGTACAAAAACGGTCTTCTGAATAATCTGATACATAATTAGGGTTCTTGTTTACCGGAGCGAACCCGTTATACAGATTAAAGATGGATTTCGTGTTGTTTTGGAATACCCAATGGAAAGTGCCTTGTACTAATTTATTCTTATTAATTAGTTCAATCGCTTTGTTGTCTTGTAGATAATCCAATACATTTTCATCGACTGTATATTTACCTGTGTATATATCATATTTAGGAATAAACTCGTAATTAGAATAGATATCTTTTACTGGACATTTGTCTTTATCATAATACACATCAACATATGCATTGATACGCTCGCTTTTAAGGTTTTCTAACATAGTAACAGGCAAGAAATCCTCAATATTAAAAACGAAACTAAAATTAAAGAGCTGTGTACATATCGTCTTGTTTTGTGCGAATAACTCAACCAGCATATTATCGGTTTCTAGTACGGGTCTTTCCTGATACAAAAGATTGTTTACTACATAGGATGTATCAATTGTTTTTAGCATACCGCTCTCTACATGCAATCCTTTAATGTGCGATTGTACCTCGTTGAAATTGATATACAGTAAATCCTCATTCGTCGTTATGGACGGATCAAATTCAAGACTCGGATAAATATTTCTTATGTAGTTATTTATCTCGGTATTGAATTTTATCACTTTAGAATACATTACTCGACCCTCTTTATTAGCCAAGTTAATGATAAATCTGATATGCTTGAGATCATTCAGATTATTACACCATACCGGACAGAAGAACTCAAATTGTTTTTGATATCTTTTATATTCGAGTCTTTTCATGCCCATTTCATATGTGTTTTCATGGGTATCGTCAGTGAGTGTGTCGTATCGGTGTAATTGGTTCACATCCAATACAGGGTTCACTACTTCTTTGAAAAAATCATCTGAAATTCTATTGTATAAAGCTTTCACATTATCACCATGAGAATAATTCAATACGTCAATCGGATTGTTGTAATTGAATGTAATATGATTAGAAATAGGTACGTATTGTATATCTACGACTTTGTTACCTTCCATAATCATACACATTTTTACCTGTCCTGTCAATAATGGTGATGTTTTAGCTAATTGATAAATCATACTTCATGTATTCTCTTATTAGATAAATAATAATTTATAGCTCTTGGTTGTTTTATTATTATATAAGTAAATAAAGGAATAGCAAATATATGGAGAAAGTCAATATAGTAATGGGTCGTTTCCAACCATTTACCATCGGGCATTTGAAATGCTGTACCAATGTGTTCAAACAAAGAGGATTGAAGACTGTTTTGTGTGTAGTTGATACCACAAAACCCGATGAGAAACACCCATTCTTAACCAAGATGATGTGGACTGGATTGAAAGGTTTAGTTCGTGATTACGAAGAAATTGTAGACGTAGTTCTTATCAAATCAGCAGATATATTAAAGATTGGTGAAGCGGTTGCAGCTCATGGATATACAGTTGCAACTTGGTCTTGTGGTACTGACCGTATCGATGCATATACCAAGATGTGCAAGAAATATGCTCCTGAAGTAGAGGTAATCGAAATTCACCGAGAAGACAGTGATGTATCAGGAACCCAAGTGCGTAAGTTAATTAAAGAAGGTAAGGAAGACCAATTCAAAGAGCTAACTCCTAAACCCATGCACAAGCTGTTTAAGCAATTTAAGGACGCGCTGGACGCGCTTGATTGATAAGACAAGTAATTTATCATTTTTATATTTTAAGTGCGCTAGACGCAAAGAAAACCGCCTAAGATTTAATTTCTCAGGCGGTTTATCATGTCCAATTATTCTTTCTTGAATTTCTCTATGTTTTTTAGTGTTTTATTGTACAATTTTTCGTCTAGTTCTTTCAGCCATTCAAATGTTTTTTCCAATAACGCCACCTTCCTCGAGCCGAGATGACAGAACCCAATAACATAAGCATAATTATTTGCCTCGTTGCTCGGGAAATCATAGACGACAGGACGCGATTTATAGCCTGTGTTCAGAAGTTTGCCCATATGGAACTGTTCAATAAGCACATCCGGCCAGCTGGTAAAGTTCTCGTTCTCTAATAAGTTTTTGTGATATTCATATTGTCTTATATATTCCGCTTTCAAGTAAGGATTTCCAAATTTCATAAGACTGGTGTTGGGCCATTCATATTTGTTCAGGTCTTCCTCAAGCGTATATGGAGCAACGAATTTGTCTTCGTATTTTTTCATTATCTCCAATTCTTTTCTATATCTTTTTGTGGCATGCTCTAAATCATAGCCAAATATATAATCGTAAGGTTCGTAAAACGAATATAAGAAATCGGTATGTATAGATTCGAGAATTTCATAGATAGGTGGTTTTCTTAAGAACATGTCGCCATCAATCAGGTATTCGTCCAACCCCATCCTTTTTAGTGCTTCAAATTTGATTTGTGCTGCGAAATGAATACTTTTTTCATCCATTCCGTCTAGTACAATAATCTCATCATACCCGATAAATGACAATAGTTTTTTACCAAAATTATCAGTATATAATTTAATATTGTGTCCGAAATGTTTTACACAAGCAGCGGAATAAGCATAATTGGAAAGAATTACCGGTAATTGTGTATTGAATTTATTAAACTTGCCTTCTAACAATGGTTTTGACCAAAAACTATGTACAAAAATCATATCAAATTACTCATTTTATATAAAATAAAAAAAGAGGTCCAAAATTGAACCTCTTTTGTAATAATTTTTTGTACAAATTAGTCTTGATTGTCATCTTCATTCAAAGCTTGTGCAACTTTTGAAAGAATTGCTAATGCTGCAGGATCATCTTTGAACTTTTCGGTCAACATCTCAATTTTTTGTTTACGAGCAGCGAGTTCGCCTTTCTTGATGTCTTCTTCGATTTGTTGAGCTTTCTCAGCTTCAGTTTTCTTGATTTGCTCATCTACGTTTTCTTTGTAGTCTTTAGCAATATTCAAGTTTGTTTGTTTCTTGATGAAGTTGATTGCTTCAACGATTGTAGTATTCAATTTCCAACCAGTATTGTGGTTAGATGAAAGAAGATATGCATAAGCGTTTTCTGCATTCTCGATTACTACGAATTTGTCGTTCTTACTTTCGATGATTTGAGTGTTATCCAAAAGCATGAAGTTCTCAAAATGCTCGAATGAACGTGCAATGCCTTCCAATAATTCAGCAACACGATTTCTTTGGTTGTAAGCTGTTGCACCAACTACTAAGCGGTTATGCTCACGTAATTCATATTCGTTATTGAATGTGATAGACTCTGTCTTGATGTCTTTACCTTCAGGGTCTTTGTCGAATGCGTGTTTAGGATCAGCAGAACCTGGATTAACTTCTTTGCCTTTTGCATCTTTACCTTCAGGGTCTTTGTCGAATGCATGTTTTACTTTAGATGTACGAGTACATTTTGTGCAGTCCTCATCTACGTATACTTCGTAAACTGCAAGAGGAGTGTCAACGGTCAAGCGTCCGTGCTCGTCAGCGTTAGCATCGAAATGAGCATTACCAGACTCAAGTAAACGAGAGATTACTAAGAAATCACCTGATACATCTGATGCCTTTGCTTCTTTGATTTCTGAACCTTCAATTGCATAGATATTACCAAGAACCTCAAAGTATTTCTTGCCCTCGCTTTCTTCAACATAAGATACAGGATGAGTCGCAGTGTACTCTTCTGTAACGATAGTTTGGCAGTCAGTAAATACACCATTTACGATGTTACGGAAAGCTTCGCAGAACATAACATGTTTCAATGCACCAGCTTTGATGTATTTAACAACGTTCTCTTCGTTTTGCTCGAGCAATTTCTCTACAGTGCTTGCTGCGTTGCGGTTCAAATAGTTGTATGAGCTGCGGTTTGCGTTGATTGCTTCGCAAGCGGTTGCTAATTGCCATGAAACGCGGTTCTCAGCAATAACATCAGAAATAGTGTTTACTACATTTACGATACCACCATCATACATGCAATTTTGTGCCTCTCTCAAGAAGTTGTTTACCAAAACGCAAGATGACTCGTTAGTTAACAAATACTTACGATAATTGTTTAATAAAGCTGAACCTGTTTGGGTATCAGCATAAGCTTCGGTCAATACATTAGCAAAATCCAAATCAGCTAATGGCTTAAAAACTGTCTTCATATATTTTTGGTATTTTTTTAATCTTAGTAAATAATAAAAATAAAAAGAGATATTTTGTAAATACCTCTTTTAATATTCTGTGATTGTGTCTTTCAAATAATCTCGGAAAGTAAAACAGCCGTGTCTTTGTGTGTAAATTATACCTTTTTCATGTTTCAGTATTACATCTTTTTCGACATCTTTTTTGCTTTTAATATAAATAAATACTTCTTTTCCGGGGTGTAATCTATCATAACACATCTTCATTACACATATAATAAATAGATGTGCAAATAACAATAGAAAACCAATTAATAATACACCTTTCATTGTAATCATACTAAAATTCAATTAATTTATACGTAAAACCAAATCCTATATAACCTCCAGCACCAACAAACCAACCAGCGCCGGTATTTGAAGTAGTTATATTATTAAATTGTGTTCCTACTAAACCAACACCACCCACCAAACCAAGTCCGCCTTGTATTCCAAATGACCATCTTTTCGGTTTTGCTTTTTCTAAATTAGCTCCTTCTACACTGGTAAATTGTACATATGGGTTTTCTGATGTAACGAACCACTTGTTATCTTCTGTGGTGCCTACCTTGAGCGGTACTTCCATGCCAATATTGTTTATAATCGTATGTGAATTAAACGGATCAAGCTTGATATTAGTGGTTCCATCTAATGTCAACCATTTGTCATCATACTTAAAATGACAGTTGTATGTGCTATCCGGTAATACCACTATGCTATCGGTCATATGAATGGTGTCAATACGTACTTGTGCTTGAAGCTTAGCAATCGTAGCGAGTGCCGATTTTAGTTTTCTTTCTATCTCTTTGACTTCACTCTCTTTGATACCGATATACTTCTCGAGTTCTGCTTTCTCTGCAATAAACCCTTGCTTCTCGTACATCAATTCACCATTCTTGAGCACATAGGTATGTAGTGTGTCATTGAGTGCTTTGAGGTTGTTCTCTGCTATATCTAACCGATTATGCGTACATGTAGTAGACATAATCAATACAATGATAACAAAGAAAAATACAACTAAAAGAATATTCTTCCAGTTGTCTTTGAAAAATATTTTAGCACTTTCCTTATCCATATTATTCGAATAATCCTTTAAGAAATAGGATAAATCTCAGTACAGTGTATGCGGTACCAAATAACAATAACATTACTGTCCACAACCAAAAACTTTTGTTGGTCTTCCAGTCTTTGAAGTCTGCTTTCCACTCCCAATGAAACAAGCCTACACCGAGTAAGTTAAATAGTGCAAATCCTAATAGCACTCCGAATACTACCCAATTCATAAAGTTTAATTTGTTTTTTCAATAATAATCTTATGTGGTGCTCTTGTTTTACCACCAAAGTATGGACCAAGAGTTGTTATAAAGCATTTATTAGATTTTAATGTATAATAAAAATTATCTGTTGGATATACTTTTTTGTTATCAATTTTTAATGTAATAAAATACGCATCTTTATCATTATTTGCTTTATCCACTAGTATCTCATAATAATGTGGTTCACCCACTTCACATGAAAATATTTTTTCTTTTTCTAATTGTCCGTAAACATAAAAATATTTCCAAATATAAATTTGATTTGTTGCTGCATTGTATGTCCAACCAAATCTAACCGAGTTTTTGTGGACACCGAAACCAAAACAAAATCCAAATAATTTATTTACACAAGAGGCTTCATCAATCTCATATTTGCAACTCTCATCAAAAACAATACATCCATGTTGAGACAAATAATTAACCCGAGAAATGCATTGAAATTTTGGAATAAAATTAGAGTAATGACACCCTTTATGTATTGTATATGTTTTCATTGTGCAAATCCTTTTATTACTACCGGTTCTGGGTATTTCGGTTCTTTTTCTTTTGCTGCTTGTTCGTATTGTGCTTGGAACATCTGACACATTGCTGTAGACTTCTCTTCTAAAATATTTGCCATAGAGACAATCACATCTTTGTATTTTCGATTGTATTTCCAATTCGACATTCCTTCAAAGAGAAATTCCCAGTTATTGAGTATTTGTTCTATCCAGTTATGTGTGTTTTGTAATTGGTCTACTGTCTCACAGCTCCCAAGAACTCTATCGATGTGATAGAATTCCTGGGAAATGCGTAACATTATGGGATCTATTCTTTTCTCCATTAGTACTGAGCATCAATAACTTTGATGATTTCTGCGTAATAATGTTTCAAAAGCTCGTAATAATTGCTTTTATTGTCGAGAATATCGAATTCATGTTGGAGATTTTCATATTTCTCTTGCACTTCATCGGTATTCATTTCCAAATCACGATAAGCACTAATCAATCTCTCTACTTTGGCGAGTGTATCGTCTATTTTATGTTGTTCCTCGATAATTTTCTCGTTTGCTCTGCTCGCTTTTGTGTAACGCTCCGCAAACTCTTCACGCAATTCGGTCAACTCATCACAATCAAAACTATCCCAGTCAATTTCTGAAAATTCACCTGCACGACGAGAGAGTAAACCATCGAACTTATCCAACTCCAATTCATCACGTTCTCCACCAGTAAATTCGTAAGTTGTTTCACAGAATGCAAAACGCTCTACCAAACCATCAAAAGAATAATGATCTTTCTTGGGTTGTTCTACGGCTTTCTCTTTACACTCGTTCTTGTTACAATTACAAGCTTTCTGTACTGGTTTGTTATGATCTTGCAATGATTTTAAGAATGAACCAAACAAGTCAAATAGTGTTTCTACTGCATCGTTTGCATCATATTTTAACCGCTCTTCTTTCTCTGCTGGTTTTTCTTCAGTTTTTGCAGATTCCTTTAATTGCTCGGGAACCTTGTTTTCCTCACGAGTAGATTGCTCAACAAGACTAATTGATTTGATGTCTTCGGGTTTCAGTTCACCCAATGCTTTATAAAACTCTTCACGATTAGCGTACTCTACGCCATTGATTTTTCCGATAAATTTATCCATAGTTCTAAATAAAATTTTATTTTTATATTCTAATATATTGAATCCTCTTATTAAATTAACAGGATTACAGCAATTTTTTCAATCCTTCTTCCAACTCTTTGCTCCATCCTTCTACACTATTGCACATGAATTTTATTTTTGAATTACGAAGTGCTTTTTTGAAGTCATTTCGATATATATCATGATTCCAAATACCCAATCTTATTTCGGTATCGGATATTGGTGTGTCGTGGTCGTAGTAGTTGAAATAAATATCCTCAAGTACATAGCTTTCGTTCAACAAATTATGTTTTTTGATTAGCTCTCTAAGATTGTCCATATCGAACCAGCATGGATAGTGGGTAGTATAATTTACACAGGACAATCCAAGCTCATCAAGTAATTGCCTTGTCTTCCATTTGTCATGTCTCCAAAAGTTAGTAGGTGTGTTTTTTTCACCGACAAAAGATAAGGAATGATAATGTACTTGTGTTATATCGGATAGTTTAAATGGTTTGACTGCATAATTATCATCAGCAATCCAAATAAATCCGCTGTATTGTTCATCATATTTGTCCATCACCTCCATAAATTTAGCGGCTACATCCAAATGCTGATTGTATTGTCCTTCCACTTTATCTCGGATTTTTGAATATATAAATTCTACCCAAGGAAATTTTTCGCTTAGCTTGGTATCAAATTCTCCTATTACAACGAAGTGATATTTGAATGTACAAAACTTTCTCCACAGGTTCAATGTAAGATATAATTCATTTCCTTGCGATCCTGCCTGTTTATACGGCAATACTACTAATATCTCTTTATCATCTACTTGCATACTTTTACTATATATTCTTTGCTATAATATAGTATATACGGTTCGAATTTTTAAGATATTCCCATAAAAAAGAGCAAGATGTTTGTCTTGCTCTTTTAGTTAGTATTTTTTGCCATTGTTGAATATTTTATATCGCATAGATACGACTTGCATATTCAGACCATCCGTCTGCTGTTTTATAAGCATCTACTGATTCAGCAGGTACATAGATAGCAATATTAGATGTGTTTGAATTGTATAATATTCTAGTACCAACAGTTGGCGGAATAACCGCTTCACAAGTCAAGCTCGATAGACTCGTACAATCACGGAATGCATAATCACCTATATTGGTTACGTTTCCTGGTATTGTGATGCTTGTCAATACATTATTGGAAGTTATTGCTTCGTATCTAATCTCTTTTACAGTACTTGGTAATACTATTGATGTTAAACTATTGCATCTAAATACTGAATGTCCAGTAATAACTTCAATTCCTTCTGGAACTATATATTCACCAGATACACTTGATGGACAGTATGCAAAGAACTTAGAGTTATATACAGGATCAGTAAGTTGACATCTTGTATAGTTATCCACAAACAATTGGTCTCCCAGTTCAACAACACTGTCCGGAAGATTAAATGTGCTTAGAGTATTACAAACAAATGCACGTTCTCCTATCTTTTCTACACTGTTAGGAATATTGATTGATTCCAAAGTGCTTTCACGAAACGCGTTGAACCCGATAGATTTTACAGAATTTGGAATATTTATTGTATTTATCGAACGGTTCTGACTAAATGCGTTACTGCCAATCCATTTTGTACCATCTTTTACAGTATATTCTGTTAAATTTTCTACTGCTTCAATAAGATAAGTATCAGCATAGCGTATACCATTTTCAACAGGTAGAGAATCGCATCCTTCAAATGCTCTATATTCAACTTCTATAACACTATCGGGGATATTTACTTCTTCTAATGATGCACATTGATAGAAAGAGTATTCATCTATTGTCTCTAATCCTTCACCGATATCAGCACGTGTAACATCATATCTATAAGGATATACCTGACTAGTATTGCTAGAATTCTTTGGATTTAATTCACCTTTTATTCTCACTTTTTCGCTACTATCATCATACAAATATAATACTGTAATTGGGCTTGGGTCCACGATATCTTTATCTTTACAATGAATAATATATATTTGTTCGTTATCCCAATTAGGTCCTTTTCCAATATTTTCCCATTGTTCTTCTGTACCCAGATATATTATAGTATCAAATTCAGGACATTGCTCCATCATAGGATTATTTACTGTAGGTTCAATAATAATAGGAGTCGAGCCAGATCCTGGATTAAATGGTACTCCACCTGAACCGGCATCAATTTTGCCTGGCGTACCACCACCGCTACCCGGTAATGGCTCTAATCCACCGCCTAAATCAATTCCACCGCCTAAATCAATTCCACCCGGAAGATCATCACTCGGACCATCTTCATATTCATTATCTAATGGAGTGTTTATACATATACTATTTACGCTAGATGGTATTACTACTTCGGTAAGTTCATAAGCCCTACAAAAAGAAGATTCATGTATTGCTTCTACAGCAGAACCAAATTCAACTTTTGTAACATTGCATTCTAGAAAATCTTCTTCATTTTTAGATATTAAAGTATGAAAAGCAGGATAAGATAATAAATCTCCATTCCAACCAACTCTCGTCACATCTCCATCAAATGTAATAATCCATTTATCTCCATCAAATTTATTACTTACTACACTCGGACCTTCATATCTACAATACTCCCAATTCGATACGATTGTAATATACTTATTCATATCATAGTACTCTCCCCAGTACCAAATCTCATTACTTTTTGGTCCGGAAGAATGGCACACAATCTCGATTGCTTCTTTAGAACCAAGAACTGTGGCATATTTCTTTAAAAATGCTTCGTCATTCTGTTCTATTGCTTTATCTTTTCCTATTACAGTTATCGTGCGTTTTAAGAACGCTTTTGCTTCTTCATTTGTCATAATTGATTCTGTATTAATTTTTATTTTTATATTAAGGGTTTGCTGGTTGAGCAGAAATTGGAACTACATTTGAGTTGTTTCTGCAATATCCTATATATGTTTCATCTCCAGCGGGTTCTCTATCTAATGTTACCTCTATCGGTTCATCATCTTTAGAAGCCTGATAGAACCAACCCAAAAATTCACATTCTTCATTGGGGGTAACTGAAGGTAATTCACTTAATACATCACCTAATTTTTGTCCATTTGATAATTCGGTAGTAGCGGTTTCACATATTCCATTTATTACCATCCAACTAATAGTATATTTTTCTGTTTCAGAACCATTGCCTGAATCACAAACTGTTTCTATTGCTTCAACAGAACCAAGAACTGTGGCATATTTCTTTAAAAATACTTCATCTCCATCGTCTATTGCTTTATCTTTACCCACTATAGTTATCGTACGTTTCAAAAACGCTTTTGCTTGTTCTTTATCCATATTCTATTTTGTATTTTTTATTTTCTAACAATTTTTCTCTTTAAGTCGTATTTTTATTGAATTGCTTGAATGTTATCCGCATATACTTTCCATCCTTCAGCAGATTTATATGCTCCAACCGACTCTGATGGTACATAAATTATAGTTAATGGCCATGTAAACGCATATTCTCCAATCGTAGGAGGTACTATTGCTTGAATTGTAAAGCTTTGTAAACTATCACATGTATTAAAAGCGCTACTACCAATACTAACTAAACCATTTCCACACTTTACAGATGTTAAAGAAGCACAATTAGCAAAAGATTGCCAGCCGATAGTTGTAACGTTATCTGGAATCACTAATGAAGTAATTGAACTATTATAACAGAGTTGATCTGGTATAACTTCTACTTCATTACCGAATTTAATGGAAGATACACTAGTTGGAAGATTATTAGAACCTGTATTGCAATTTTTAGCTTCCCAAACAACTGATGTAAGATTATCACAATGGACAAATACCCAATTACCAATAGATTCTACATTAACAGGAATTATTATGGATTCTAAACCAGCACAACCATTAAATGCACCATTACCTATTGTTGTAACGGTATCAGATAAAGAGATTGATTGTAATGTAGTATTACTGAACCCCCATTCTGGAATTGATGTTACATCATTTTCAAAAACAATTATTCCTTTTCCATCAACGTATGTGTTAGATATTATTCCAGACATAGCAGGGGTAATAATATTTCCGTCGGTTGAGACATACCAGATCTCATTGTTTGGTATATCACCGCCTGACCCACTACCTGAGCCTGAACCGGAACCTGAACCAGAACCACTACCAGAACCTGCAATAGCATCTATTGCTTCTTTAGATCCAACTACTGTAGCATATTTGCTTAAAAATCTAGTATTTGCTTCTTCTATAGCTTTATCTTTACCCACTACAGTTAATGTGCGTTTTAAGAACGCTTTTGCTTGGTCTTTATTCATATTATATTTTGTATCTTTTATTTTCTAACTATTTTTCTTCGACACTGAACATCAGGAATATTGTTCACGTTTTCAAATACACATACTCCTGAAATCTTTGGTAATACATATTCTTCAATCTCCGGTAAATTAACAAACGAAGCAGAACCTGTACAATCTACGGTTTCTACTTTTCTCAAAGATTCCAAACTGTCTACTACCAATGTGTCAAGCTTATTTCCTATTATCTTTAATTCTTGTATTTCTCGACATCCTTCAATTCTCAAATCTTCAACTGCTCCGATAGCCACCTCTAATGAATTGCATTTATTCAGTTTTCCCAGCGTAACATCACTAGAGAAAAGAGGTTTTGCAAATGTTCTAATAGGACATATTTCGATTTTAAGGATAGGATTATGGTCATTTTCTAAATCCCATATTCTTAATTTTTTACAATCTCTTACCGACAAGAATCTCAATACATTCTCTAAACCTTTTAATGTTGTAATTCCGCATTGATATAATTTTACTTTCTTTATCTCTACATTAGAAAGTCCGGTCAAATCCACATTATCACAATGTCTAATTACAAGTTCATCTATAATTGATGCTTCGTCTGCAATAATTCGGGTCAATTTTTTACAGTCTTCAATCCAAACCGTTTTTGCTCCCATCGGCAATTTTAATTCGCTAAATCCACAATTCAAAAAATGCACATTCGTACAATCATGAACCCATGCAGGCACATCTATCTTATTTCTAAATAGTACAGTTTCATCATGCAAAGAAATCGACATATCCGGATTTAATGTGTATTGACTAGCACGGAGAGTATTGTCTAAGAAATCTTTTATGACATTATCCCTACCTTTGCCTACTGAGGTAAGAATACTTTCATCTATGATATAAGGGTTTCCACTTATAGTTTTCATTAAAAATGAGATATTTTTATCAATAATAATCTGTAAATAGTTAACAGGAAAACTTTACAAAGTTATTATTGATTTAATTATGAACTATACGAATATAAATATAAAATCAGACAAGAAAACATTTAAGTATATTGTGGAGTATTTCGACGATCCCGGTCTACAAATGAAACCGTTGAAATATTTTAAGAATGAATATGGCTATTTCTTTTTTGATGAGAACCAACAAAATGTATTGCACGAAAAGAATTATTGGACCGAAATAGGGGAAGAACAAACTTATGAAAGCGATACATTTCCACAGACTTACAACATTTCTTCATTTGATTTATATTTCCCAAGATTTTCCGTTGACACTTATCAAACAGGAGTATATTACATACTTACCTTGAACACATGGATAAATGACACTTGTGTATTTCTCGGTTCATACCTTATTGACCGTAAAAACGCCGTCGCAAGCAGTCAAGGAGTGAGAAAGTTCTTGAATGATGAGTATTACGAATATATACGTGTTAATACGGTGGATCCATTTTATTTGAATTATGGTGATGAGTGGAAAGATTTTCGTATAGTGTTCTGTGGGGAAGATGATGAACAGAAGAACAACACGGCATCTAATATCAACATAACGCTCACTCCGGTTAAGATGGTCGATGGAATTTGGATTAAGCTCGATGATTATGACAGTTCTCAATCAGCTATTGTTATCAATAACAATGAGGATAGCAATTATCTAACTCCAAAATTGATATTAGAGAACGAAGATGGGAATCCAAAGTTTTATTGTGGATTAGTATTCAACGACGTATATGAGAATAATTTTGAAGATTATCTCCGAGAAACATATCAGATAACAGTTGATGAGAATTTCAAAATAAAGTATGGGTTTGTAATTGGCGATAAAGAAAATCCATATAAATATACCGAACATGTGTTTGATTATGCGGAGACCGGAACAGCATTTGAATTGGATGAGTTTGTTTTTGATAGCTGGAATGATTATGTAGATGGTATGTATGCTCAGGTGTATGTGATTGTACAAAAATATGATGAAGATATTCTTGTACTGACATCTAATCAGGTATATATAACACAAGAAGAGTTCAAATATTTTATGCGAATGCCGGAAGGAGATTTCAGCCAGATACAAGGTGATGGAACAGATGATCCAGACCCATTCTTTCCCCATGATCCAGATATTGGACATACTGGTATAAGACCTCCTGGTGATGGTGGAGGAATACATTTAGGAGCAATACTCATAAATGATGTAAGAGAAATAAGACAAGTAGATTTAGATAGTTTAGATATGGATGTAAATAATTATAATGTAGTCAATGTGATAGAGAATAAGATTGTCTCTGTTGAAAGACCATCAGATTATAAAGCAAATATTATCAAGCCGGTATTTATAAAAGTACAAGATGCCGATAGTATTCGCTTGCATCGTTCTGTAACAGAAAATATAGTAATTAATCTTGACGCATATAAGAATAAGGTAAGAGCGTTTATCTTAAAAGTAGGCGATACCAATTATTATGAAATCGGGCGTGTCAATTCAGGTATTGTATTCAAAGTAATTGGTAGTTCATTACCGGAGGAGGACGGGAATTACTATATATTGAACGATGATGGTGAATTAGTAACAACTGGAAAATATGTGATTGCTTAATGAAAGATTTTTGTTTAGATGACAAGGATGTGTTTGTAGTAGACGAGCGTGATGTATTGATACAGCAGATTGATATGCTATTCGATACAACCCCCGATGAGGTAATCGGTGAAGAATATGGTACACAATTCTACGATTTCCTTTGGGACATGACAGCATCGGCAAATGATATATCCGATTATACAAAATCAGTAATTTATAAAAACGTCAATCTAATGGGTTGGAAAGTTGATGTTGACACTCAGCTTTTGCAAGGTACCCAAAATGATATTATTCTTATAACGGTCAGATTATCTAAATACGACACAGTAATTGAAAAAACATATAAAGTAGATTAACTATGAAAATACTTGATTTACTACAAACAAGATATACAGAGTTTCAAAACCAGGTAAGAGTATATTTATCTAAGACTCTCAAAAATTATGATGAGAATTATGGTAATAACACCATTCTTGGACAACTTATCAATGTATTAGGAAGTGCAGTACAAAATGTATTGCTTTATATTGAAGATGGACTTACCGAACAAAACAAGTTCACAGTACAACGTAAGAAAAGTATTTATTCGCTTGCTCAATTAGGCGGTTATAATCCTTCATTGGGTAAAGCTGCAAGTTGTATGGTAAGAATGACCGTACAACCAAATAACTATAATGCATATTCTGTTATTGTACCAAATAAAACGAAATTGATTTGTTCTTATAACGGATTGAAATACAATATTGTTCTCCCCCAAGAAGCCATCACATTCGCTATTTCTGATGATGTTTCCAATAAATATCTTCAGGTAGTAGAAGGTGCTTTTGAAACCCAATCATTTATGGTATATGGTGGACAATTATACACACAAACTGTTTTATTCAATGGCGATATTGATATTGACTATCTCGAAGTAAAAGTAAACGATGAACTTTGGGAACAGAAGGACAGTTTATATGACATGGATCCTGATGGTAAGCAATATGTAGTAAAGACATCACTTTCAAAAGGTATTGATTTGCTATTTGGTAACGAACAATTCGGACGAGCACTTAAATTAAACGACAAGATTGATGTAACCTATCTTGTACACGATGGAGAGATTGGCAATATCGAAAGTGATGAAGATGTGTATTTCAGCTTTGAAGATGAGATTAAAGATGCTGCGGGAGGATCCATCAATGGTAACGAGGTATTTGTTATTAAATTAGCTGATACCAATTCGGTTTCCGGCGGTACATATTCGGAGTCTGCTCAAAAAGTGAAAGAGATGATTGGCTATAATTCAAGAGCATTGGTATTAGCGGACCCGAAAAACTACAAAGTATTCCTGAACCGTTTCTCGTTTGTTGGTTATAACAGAACCTGGTCGGAGGAGGGTTCACTTATTGTTAATAGTATTGTTTTGCGTAATTACAAACAAATGCTTGAAAGAGGAAGTGATTATTTTAATTTGAAGAAAGCCGACTTGTTTTTATCGGATGCACAAAAAAGATCTATCAAAAATTGTATTGCTAACTCAGGACAGCAATTAGCCGGTGTAACATATAATATTATTGACCCTGAGATTTGCCGATATGCCGCCTATGTATATCTTAAGATGAAAGATGTACAATATGATAAGACCTCAGTAGAGCAAGCTATCCGTGATGCTGTTGGTGATTTCTTTACCAATTTGGAATCCGATATCTTTATCCCGAAATCTGACTTAATTGCTGTGATTAAAGGCGCATCTGATGCAATAGATGGTGTTGATGTATATTTCTTAGGTGAGAAGAATGAACAAGCTATTATTGATAAGAAATATACAAATAAAGTATATACCTTCAATGCTTCAAAAGGAACATATGATATACACGAAGAAACCGTGTATGTAGATAAGGGAGAGAATCCAGGTATCGGTTTTGATGATTATGGAAATATCTACTTAGACAATAACGACCAATTCCCTGTATTGATGGGAGGTTGGCAATTCAAATCATCCAAACCCGGTGAAGCACCACAATATACTACTATCTCGAATCCACTTATTTTGATATTTAGATAAAAAACAGATACAACATGGGAACACTACAAATCGAATTATTGCTTGTATGCATTTCTTTTATGCTATTCATTGTATATAACTCTGTAGCCATAGGAATTTTCGGAATACCTTGGTCAATGTCGAAAACTTATTACTTATATGAAGAGAAAAAGAAAGGTCTCGGCTGGGTGTTTACTGCATTCATGTGGTTGATGGCATTCACAATGATTCCAGGATGGATTATTGTCAGTGAAGCAGTGGGTCCTTGGATGTCTTATTTGACTTTCTTAGCATTCATTACTGGTGCATGTATCGCTTTTGTCGGAACAGCTCCAAGATATAGAGAAGAGACAGAAGGAATGGTTCATATGACGGCTGCAAAGATTTGTGCTGCAACCGCATTACTTTGGGACTTTATCGTATGCTGGAATATCTGGTGGGTACCTCTTTGTGGAATGGTTATACCCGCAGTAGTAGGAGCTTGTACGAAAACTTGGAAAGAATGTAGAGATTATTGGTTAGAGATGTTAGCTTTTGACGCTACTTTTGCAACAATTATATTTGAATTTATTGTACAATTACTAAAATGACAGACTTATATAACTATTTGATATTAGAAGGAAAGACAATAAAGGATTTAGGAATAGATCCGGAATTGATAAAAGCATTTATTGATGAATGGGTGTTGAGCGAAGACGGCTACAATCCTTCACGCAAGTCCGAACAAGCAATGGATGTGTATAACAACCTAGTCGATGCGCTCAGACCCAAAGTACGCAATTACAAGGATGGTATTAAAGCACTATACAATTTCTGTGATGACTTCTTTATGAAATTGAATGAGTGTGGTGTATATAGCATCACACCTGAAATCATGCAATTACTCATCCAACGTATCGAAGAAATCCCTGCTAACAAACTCGAGAACTTACTCGGCGTTGGAGAAGAAGGTATTGTAGTTGAATTGCATGATAAAGTAGTGAAGTGCTTCTTCGGTGATAAGATTAAGAAAGACAAGCTAGATTTCTATAAAGCTTGCAAGTCTGGTAAATATCCTTGCTTGGTGAAAGTAGAACGTATTGGTAAAGGTTATGTAGTAATGGAAAAATTAAAGATGTATACTCAAAAATGCAACGAATATCAATATATTATAGATAAGGTATATTGGGACGTGTATGACGGGAAGTACAAACTTGAGGACTACACCGAGCAAGAACAAGAGGTAATCAAGTGGTTGGAAGATGTTCGTAAAGCCATCACTGAAACCACAATATATAACGATTTTGGAGATTTAGACCAAAAGAATTTCGGAGAAAGAGAAGACGGAACAATCGCATATTTTGATGTATGATTAGATTTATAGATGTAAATACAGGTAATGTATATGATGGTAGTAAACCGTATGTACATTGGTTTGATGGAAAGCAATCTGTCAATTTGAATTATGATAAACAATTCATCATTCTTACCGATGCTGACCAGGTAGAGATAAGAACTAAAGGAGAAGTATTCTATCTTGTTGATAATCACAAGATTGGTTACTATCATGATGAAAAAGGTAGACCGGTAGAGAGAACGTTCAATGACAAAAACTATTTAGATTTGGATGTGCTCAAGACAGATTATCTTTATCATAACTATACAGATGGTGCTGTTTACGGGAATCTATATATCTATTCTTTCAATATCATCGCTCAAGGCAAGTACGTCGGTGAGGTAACAGATACATTCACAATCAATGACGAAGAGTTTACTATCGGTGCTGACTTTGTGGACGAGAATGAATCGCTTGGTATCAACTTAGCCAACTTCGGCGCTGAAATATCCAATGAGGTACAACGTGCCATATACGAAGCTCCATTAGACGAACAAATGACCGATTACATACTTATCAATCGTAAGTTCAAAGAATTACTTAATGAATATATCAATATATTAGGTAATAAAGGTTCGTACAAGTCATTGATAAACTCGCTCAACTGGTTCGAGTATGGTGATATTGTTAAGTTGTATGAATATTGGAAGCATGCTGAGCCGAACAAGAATTATCTATCGAAAAGAGATATAACCCAGTTTGTCAATGAACAAACTGAGGAGCTGTTATACTCCAATGCAAAAACGACATTTATTGGCATTGGCGCGGCATTGGAAAGCATCGTTAAGGACAATGGAGAAATTGTATATGAAGATAAATATGATGAAGAACCCGGTGCTGATCCACAATTGGTAGACGAACCAAATCCTGAATTGGAGAAACGAGTTTTGCTTTGGTCGAAAGAGGATATGTCGTTAAAGATGGTGCTGTTGGGTAATTTCTTTGCAACATACTTCTTACCGATTCACCTAGACTTAATTCATTGTACAATAGAAGATATCGTGTATGCGAGCACGCTAAAGATTGCGACATTACCTAAAATGGAGCGTACTGATATATTTGATGAGATAAACGATATCAAATGCAATGTAGATAAGCTGTATCACTTAAGCAATATCGAGACGTTCACTAATCCTGAAACTCCATTTGGTTTTAATCATAGAACCAATTTTGACGAGACAGATGAAGCGTTAGAGATATTAGGTGTTGATGAAACACTTTATCCTTTTACTAATCCATTAGATAGAGCGAAAGTATATCACATGCAACACTTCAAAGGTATAGGTGTATTGGTTCCTGTTAAATGTACTTTATATAATGTAAAAGACACTGCTGTGATTACCGATGCAAGTATTAAAGCATACAAATATCATACTGAGGGAAAAGAGATTGTTATTGATAAAACCATTGAACGCGAGACAAATAATATAGAACACTTACCGATAAACAATAAAGTATTTATTGATTTTAATCTCCTTATCAGAGAAATCGGAAAATATAAAGTACAATTGGAGTTCAGACGTTCCGATGGTATTACTTATATAAAGGTATTTGACTTTGAGGTAGACGGAGAGAACCATCAATTATTAGGTATGTATAAGATTGTTCCTAGATATGACGAAAATGGTTATGACAAAGAAACAAACAGTCTTTTTAATATTAAGAAATGGATTGATTGTCAAGAAACTGGATATGATATGGACAAAGCATTACCATTCGGACATGTAGCCGATTATGTATTTGACCCTGTGCAATATGCTGCAAAATCTCCAGATGAACGCACCTTATATACCCAATTTATTTCTGCTACCAGAGAGAATATATACAACACTGTACATACCAACCAGGTATTTATTATCAAGACAAAGAAAGGCAATGGTAACTTGGGAGTAAACACTGCATATCTTCAAAATCTTGAGATTTCAAAAACGAATGCTTTGGGTTACCCGGTATCATTGAAGTCTATAATTGAAAGCGTTAATTATAGCACAGGCCGTTCTATCGCCAGCTTCGGACCAGTTAATGTAAAAGATATTGTTTGGTTCACAATGGACAGAGCAGGCCATTTTATAGATTTTGACCCGGAAGATCCTGAATATGAAAATACAATATCAGCATGGACAACTGATGATGAATACATATATCTTATCGGTATAAATACTTCTCCGAACGCAAATAATCCGAAGTATTCAAGATATAGTATAACCAAAAACTCAGATTCTGTAACAGTTTGGTTAAGAGATATGTTCATTCCATATTTCTACAAGCTAGAAAAATTTGGCGAAGTTTCGTTCTTTGATAAAGTGGTAGGCGAGTTGAGTTCTGAAGATTTATACAAGATAAGAACAGCTCCTAATACATATACATTGAACAGAACCGATGTCGTTTGTTTCTTACCGGAATTGAGATGTGTGCGCAGACCAAAAGATTTCATGTGGAAATATATTTGTAAGACGAACAACACAGAGATCACACCAACATTATTCAGAAGAGGCGACATGGGAGTTGAGGTAGAAGGAAATATTCAAGTAAAAATTATACCTAATGATAACAAATATGTACAGACTACTCCATTCCCAACTATACTCCAACCGTTATTTGGTAAGTATGATTTCAGGGTTCTTCCTAATGTTGGCTATTATGATGTGATATTGAATTACAAATTAGATGACGATGATGAGAAAAACCAAACCAAATCTGTTTCTTCACAATTCATTATTGATAAAGTTGATTTAATAGGGACAAGCGGTGGAACAGGAGCAACAGGTTCAACCGGCACCAATGGAGGATTTGGAGCAGGTTTAATATAATCTGATATTTTTTTTCAAAATCTTATAAAAACGAATATACTTCATTTATTGTTCACAAAAAACGGACAGTAGATGAAGTATATTATTGTAGGTATGCATAGTTCTGGCAAGCAGGAATTATTTGAAATGCTATCTAAACAAAATATAGCTTGTGGAAAATTGTTCTCTAATGTGAATATAAACGATATCCGATATGATTTCTTCAGCGATACCGACTTAATTGAGATTTTTGAAAACAAAGCCTATCTTTTTATGAAGGAAACCGATGACTATTCTCGTAATAGTTATGAAGGACTTTCTTTGTATGAGTTTGATAATAATGATGTGTTCTTGCTTTCACCGGACCAATTCACAGCAATCCCCCAACAATTTTTTCAAGACGATGTATGTTTGGTTTGGTTAGATGACAGCAAAGGCATACGAAAACAACGCTATGATGACGAGAAACGTTCATATAATTTTTACGAACGAGAAGAATTTGAACGTAGAGATCTCGATGAATTTATTAAGATAATTTACAATAACAAAAAATTCCATGTTTTGTATTTCACTAACGAAGATATTGCAAGAGTCAGTTCAGTTGTATATGCTTGTGTGAAATACCCAGACCTGGTATTCAATTTTGAAAAAACATACAAATAAAAACAATGGATGTGATGTTTGGAGAGGGCCCAATGCTTGAAGGTCATTGGTATAACCCTAAAACTGGTGATTCATTCACCGTACGAGATACCTTTTTTGAAGATAACAACCTTATCGTAATGACCACGGATGGACGTAGAATGAATTATGATATGATTTCTAAGTATGTAAAAACAGACAAACCTATGCCGAAACAAAAACCGGTCGCAAAAAAACAAGAAATCCCCCAATCTATTCTTAATCAAGTATTGCCGACGACAAATAATG
>Ga0247610_10000425_pt1 | contig 60357 bp, 28 predicted proteins | sample 174DNAGHGhighgp2_FD_193483 | JGI IMG/M metagenome (GOLD analysis project Ga0247610, IMG submission 193483) | Sheep rumen microbial communities from Palmerston North, Manawatu-Wanganui, New Zealand - 1742 DNA GHGhigh gp2 | ecosystem: Host-associated > Mammals > Digestive system > Stomach > Rumen...
CAGCAGCAGCAATCCTTTCATTCACAGTTGAAACAGAAGATCCTACTGCTACAGTAACAGGTCAAGGTGCACAAGTTGTTCCAGATAATACTTCTACAAGAAATATTGTTGTAACAGCAGAAGATGGAACTACTCAAACTTATAGAATTACAGTTATTAAAGCTGTAACTGACAATGCTAAATTACAAAGCTTATCAGTTAAGGGATATACATTAAATGAAACATTCAATCCTGATACTAAAGTATATACAGTAAATGTTCCAAATGAATATACACAAGCAAATCCAAAAGATATCATAGCTACACCTCAAGATTCTAATGCAACAGTATCTAAGTCAGGTATAACTAAGTTATCTACTAAGCAAGCTACTGAATTTACTATTACAGTAACTGCTCCAGATGGATTTACTACTGAAACATACATTATTAAATTCACTCGTGGACTTGGATCTAGACATAAAGCTCTAGACATTGCTCCAACATACGGATACTTACAAGAGTTCTTCGATCCAAATATTCGTGAATATAACTGGGTTGTATCTAAGAGAACTAAACAAGTAACTAAGAACAATATTAAAGTTGTAACTGAAGATGAAAATGCAACATGGGATGCAAATTCACCAGTAATAATCTTAGGTTCTGGATTACAACATATGGATGTAACAGTAACAAGTGAAGATGGAACAGGATCTACAACATATAGATTAAATATTATATTCGTTCTTAATAACTTAGCTACATTCGAAACTGTAACATTTGAAAATGGTAAGATTTTAGATGAATATGATCCAGACATAACTGACTGGGATGTATATGAATATGAATCAGTTGATTGGGATTCAATAAGTGTAACATTCCCTGAAGATCAAGAAGAATCATATGTTGAATCTGGTGATGGATATGTAGCTCTTCCTGAAGAAGAAGTTGAACATGAAGTTGTAGCTGTATCTGATGCTGGAAATGATAATACTTATATCTTCACATTCCATAGAACAATTAAGGAAGAGAAGAGAATTAAGAATATTGCAATTACAAATGCAAACCCTGACCTTTGTACAAGAGGTAAGTGTATCTTAAGTCCAACATTCAGTCCAGATAAATTTGAATATACATTCACAACTCCATATGATTATCCAAAACTATTAATTGATACTGAATTCTTCAATGAACAACAATATGCAAGATTCTTTGTAAATGATGAAGAAATTGAAAATGGTGAATATGAACTTCCAATTGGTGTAACAACTCCAGTTGAAGTAAGAGTATATGATGGTCTACGTAATCATACAAATACATATACATTAAATATTACAAGAAGCAAATCACCAAATAACTTCTTATCAGATTTAAAAATCTCAAGCGGAACTTACGGAACAGATGATTATGAACTTTATACATTAAGTCCTGAATTCAATTCTAAGACTATGGAATACATGATCGAAATTGATTCTAAGATTGATAAAGTAGATGTCTTCTGTGAAGCTGAAGCTCATGCTGAAGGTGCATATTGTAGAGCAAACGGATATACATACTTACAAGATGGTGACAATGAAGTAACAGTTACTGTTTGGGCACCAGATCAAACTAAGAATGAATATCTAATACATGTTATAAAGATTCCAGAAATGAATAGTTTCTTGAAGAATATAACAGTATCTACTGGTACAATTTGGCCACTTGCTCCAAATTATAGACAAACAACATTCAAATATACTACTAAGATTACTGATGGTTCTAATAGTGTATCAATTCAAGCAGTACCTACTAATGAATATACAGAAGTAAATGGAACTGGTGAATTTGATATCAAGACTGGTTACAATGAGTTCAAACTTGTTGCAACAGCAGCAGATGGAACATTCAGTATGTATACAATTGGTATTATCAAAGAAATTGCAAGAAATGTTAACTTACAATCATTAAGTGTAGAAGAAGCAGAGTTAGATCCTGAATTTAATTCATCAACACAAAAATATAACTTAACAATTCCATCAACTGTAGATAAATTAACAATTAATGCAGTTACTGAAGATCCTACATCAACTATATTAATAGCTGGTAATAAGAATCTTCATAAAGGTGAGAATATAGTTAACGTTATAGTATTAAGTGCTGATAAATCTGCATCTCGTACTTATAGATTAACTGTTAATAAGTTAGAAGATACTAACACTAAATTAAGAGACATCATCGTAACAAGTGGAGAAACTAGATATCCTATTGATCCAGAGTTAAGTGATGAAGTTAATAATTATCGTGTTGATGTCGATCATACAGTAAGCAAGATCAAACTTGATGCAATAGCTGATGGTATTAATGCTAACTTAACAGGACTTGGAGAAGAATACATAGACTTTGAAGATAATATCTTCAATATCACAGTTACTTCTGAATCAGGTGATACTGAAACTTATAAAGTAAATGTTTATAAGAACTATGATCTATCATTAAATGAATTAAAAGTTAATGATTTATCTAATGAAGTTGAACTTGAGTTAAATCCTCAATTTGATCCAAGTGTAACTGAATATACAATCAACGTTGCTGACACAGTTGAACAAGTAAGCATTGATGCAATGGCAAATGCTTTAAATACAACAGTTGCTGGAGCTGAAGAATATGTAATTCAAACTGGTGATAATTTATTAGAAGTTAGCGTCATCGGTAGAGATAATAATAGAAAGACTTATAGTATTACAATCAATAGAGAAATAAGTGAAAATAATTACTTGAAAGAATTAACTACAACTACTGGTCCATTAACACCAGAGTTTGATAAAGAAGTTGTTTCTTACTCAATTAAAGTTCCTTATGAAACTGAATCTCTTGAAATAACAGCAATACCTGAAAATCCAAGAGCGACAGTTACAATAACAGGAAATAGTAATTTCAGACCAGGACAAGATAAGATTATAACTATTGCAGTTGAATCTGAATCTGGAAATGTTAAAGAATATTACTTAGTAGCACAAGTTCAAGAAAGAAATTATTATTCAAATCTATTAGTTGATTTAAGTATAAGTGATGGAAACTTATCTCCAGACTTTGATCCACATACAAATAATTATCTTGCAACAGTTGATTACAATGTTTCAAGACTATCAATTAACGCAGTTCCTGAAGATTCTTATGCAACAGTAGAAGGATCTGGATATGTAGATGTTAATATTGGTAGAAATGTATACTATGTCAAAGTCACATCAAGAGATGTAAAACCAAATATTAATTATTATACTCTTGTAGTGTATAGAAAAGATTCAAGTGACGCCGGTCTAGATAGTTTAGTAGTTAAGAATCATAGATTCGTATTTAATAGAAATATTACTACATACGATATAGAAGCTGACACAAGTGAAGCTCCACTTGATATAACAGCAATACCAACAGATGAACAAGCTAAAGTTGAAATAGTTGGAAACGATCATTTCGAAGTAGGCATGAATCAAATTGATATAGTTGTAACAGCTAGAGATGGTGAAACTTCTAAGACTTATAGATTAAACGTTAATGTTTCAAAGAACTCAAATACATATCTATCTGAGTTAGGTGTTGAAGGATTTACAATCAGACCATCATTTGTTAAATCTCACATTGGACCTTACAAAGTAAGTGTTCCAAGTAATTTAAACTCTGTATTAATTACAGCTAAACCTGAAGTAAGTTCAACAATTGTAACTGGAACAGGAATTGCTAAATTAAGAACAGGAACTAATACATTAGAAGTATCAACAACTTCTGAATCTGGAGATATTAGAGTTTATACTTTAGTAATTGATAGAGAATTAAGTGATGATGCAACATTATCTAATATATTAGTAAGTGATGGAGAATTAGATCCTGAATTTGATCCAGAAACTAAAGAATATACATTACTAATTCCTGAAGAGTTACCTGATGTAACAATTCAAGGTATTACTAATGATACAAGAGCAAGTATAACTGGAAACGGAGTATATTCATTAACTAAGAAGAGAACTAAAGTTGAGTTAACTGTTGAAGCAGCTAACGGAGACAAAGAAACTTATATAGTTAATGTTGTTAAGGATATGAGTTCAAACTCTAAGATTGAAAACTTAATTATATCTGAAGGTGCTATTGAACCTGAATTCCAAAGCAATACAATAACATACTCAGTTAAAGTTCCATATGAAGTTGAAAGATTAGACTTTGGTGGACTTGATGAAGTAGTATTAGAAGATCCTGGTGCATCTTATGTAATAACAGGTAATGCTGATTTCGAACTTGGATCTAACAATGTACAAATCGAAGTAACATCAAGAGATGGTTCAACTAAGACAACATACAATGTAACAGTTATTAGACAAGATAGATCAAGTAACTACTTAAAAGGATTAAGAGTTGATACATACGATATGGAACCTGGATTTGAAAAATCAACATTGTTCTATACAGTTACTGTTCCAAACAATGTTAATATAGTAAATATAATTCCAATTCCTGAGGATGCATCTTCTCAATTAGATTACAATCAATCAGTAGAACTTGACTATGGTACAAACACTGAATATGTAGCTGTAACAAGTACAACTGGTGCAGTTAGAACATATACTTTAAATATCATAAGAACTAAATCAGCTGAAAATAAATTATTAACATTCTCAACAAGTGTTGGAGAACTTAATAAATCATTTGATCCAGATGATAATAATTATGAGATAACAGTTCCTGAAGGAACAACTCAAATTAATATGGCTGGAACAGTTTCAGACTTAGCTACTGCTATTGGTTTAGGAGTTAAAGATATTAAAGTTGGTACTAACATTGCTCAAATAATTGTAACAAGTCAAACAGGTGAAACTAATATTTACACCATGACTATTACAAGACCAGCAAGTGCATCATTAGACTTAGAAAACTTAATACCTTCTACTGGAACAATTGAATTCGATAATGAAATTGATGAATATGAATTCACAGTTGATGATAATATTTCAACAATCTCATTCATTGCAACAACAGTTGATCCTAAGACAACAGTTGAAGGAACTGAATTACAAACTCTTGAATATGGTTTAAATGAAATTGAAATTACAGTTAAATCTGAATCAGGAAGTGAAAGAGTTATAACTGTTAAGGTTACTCGTACAAGAGATATTAATGCAATTATTATTGAACCTGAAGAATTAGTAATATCTATTGGTGAAGAAGTAACTGAAACTTATACACTTGATCCAGTTGATACAACTTATCCAGAAGTTGAATGGGTAAGCTTAAATGAATCGGTTGCTACTGTTGATCAAACAGGTAAGATTACAGGTATTGATGTTGGATATGCAGTTATCAAAGTAGTAAGTACTCATGATGAATTCGTATACGACACAATTACAGTTAACGTAATCAGTGATAAGATTACATCAAAAGTTTATAATATTAATAGAGATATTGAAGGACAAGAATATATCGTTGGTGCTGATCCAAAGACTCCATTAAAAGCATTTGGATTAGGATTAGATAATAACCCAAGTACAATTCATTTCTTCGATAAGGATGATAATGAAATTAAGAATCTTGAAGATATTGTTGCATCATACATGAAAGTTAAATTAATTGTTAATGATAATGTTTATGATGAACTTACAATTCTAGTTCGTGGAGATGGAGACGGCGATGGTCTTGTAACAGTATCAGATCTTAATAAGTTAATGTATATTATCAGAACATCATCTAAGACAGCATATGAAGAAATAATCTATGATGTTAACCATGATGAACTAGTAACAGTTGTTGATAATAACTTAATCAACAAATACATTAAATCTGGCGGTGTTAATTTTAACTAAAAAAGATGAGAATTATCTCATCTTTTTTAGTGTTAAATATTTATAAAACGAATTGTAAATTTTTTGTTTATTTACAATTTGTGAAAAAATAAAAAAATATATTTTTTTTATAAAATGTAGACACTTGTAAAAAAAGAGTGTATAGTATTATTAGAATAGAGTAGAGTAGGTATAGAGTAGATGATGAGAAAAACAAGATGGAAAATTTTTGTTTTTGTTATTGTTTGCACACTAATAGGGACATTAGTGTCTTTTTCTCGTTTAAATAATGTTACTGAAATTGAACAAAATAATAAAATACTACTTGATCCAACTCCAACTCCATCTACTAAACTTACAAAACTCTCACTTGTAGGATATGAGGGTGCAAACCCATATCCAGTGGACGTTGATACAAGTCCATACACTAATACAATCCACATTTTTGAGGACGAAGAAGAAGTAGAAGTATACTATGAAAAGGAATATGATGGGGCAACTGTCACTATCAGTGGTGATGGTAGAATTTCAGATAATCCATATGGAATTATTACTGTAACTGTATCTTTAGCTGGATTTGAAGATAGAGAATATGAAATTGAATATTTACCAGATTTAGATATAAATGATATGCCTTCTCAAACATATAGACATACAGGTATATCAGCTCAAAAATGGATTGTTCCAAGAAGTGGTACTTATAAATTCGAATTATGGGGAGCCCAAGGTGGAAATGGATGTGCTATCACAAATAATAAATGTGGTACTGTTTATCGTGGAGGATATGGAGCATATACTTCAGGTAATGTAACTTTAAATGCAGGAGATGTTCTATTCTTATATGTAGGTGGAACAGGTACATCTTATATTACTTCAAGAGTTAGTCAAGCATCTGTAGCCGGTGGAGATAACGGTGGGGGATCAGGATTTAAAAATAGCGATGGAACTCAAGGAGCCGGAGGTGGTGGTGGTGCCACAGATATCCGTAGAATTGATGGACCATGGAATGATGAAGTATCTTTAGCTAGTAGAGTAATGGTAGCTGCCGGAGGTGGTGGAGGAGCATATCCTGATTTAGATGCTCAACATTCATCTGCTGGTGGTGGTTTAGATGTTTCTGGACAATCATCTACTTATTGTATTGCTTCACAAGTTGATGGTAATGCAAGAGGAATAGGTGGATCTGGTTCTACAGCTGCTGAAGCTATCGGTGGATCTGGTGGTGGATGGTTCGGTGGATCTGGACATCAAGGAGAATTTGGTGGATCCGGATCAGGCGGATCATCATATATTTCGGGACACCTTGGCTCAATTGGTGTAATTAATTCACAAGGACAAGCAAAAGCTCAAACTGCATCTGATGTATCAGATTCATATAGTTATACAGGTTTAATATTTACTAGAACTCGTATGATAGATGGTGCTGGATACGAATGGGTTGATGATGCTATTGGAACACAAACAGGTATGCCTGATACAAATGGAAATATCACAATGACAGGACATGCAGGAGATGGTTTTGTTAAAATTACTCAAATTGCACGTGCGTCTTTAAATACTAATTTCTTAAGTGCTTTAGATTATTCAGATGGTACATTATCACCTGCTTTTAACAGTGATGTAAATGATTATGAGTTAACTTTAGATACATATACTCAAAGTGTAACTATAACTGGTACACCAATGAATGCCACTTTATCTGATGTATCTGTACCTGAAACATATTATTTAGATCCAGGTACAACTAAATCAGTTGTAGTGTTTGTAACTGAAAAAGCTACAGGAGCTGTTAATACTTATACAATTAGAATTAACAGAAGAGCATTACCAGTTGGTGAACACTCAGTTAAATTACAAAAGATTATTAATCCAAATCATGATGATATTTTAGTTGATAAAAATAATTATACTTATGATTTACCTGTAAGCTATGGAAAGATGTCAGTTAATTTAACTGCTATTCCATATGATTCAGATGCAACTGTTGAAATAATTGGTGCTGATTTCATGATTGGTACTACTGGTACAATTCAAATAAAAGTAAGAGATGATAATGCATCTCCTGCTGAAGCTGTTTATACATTAAACTACACAAAAGAAACTTCAATTGGCTATGTACCAGATACATATGAATATGACTACAATGGAACATATCAAACATTTATTGCGCCAGTTTCAGGTGATTATAAATTAGAAGTATGGGGTGCTTCTGGTGGAGATATGGAATCTGGATGGACTGGTAAAGGTGGACTTGGTGGATATACATCAGGTATTATTAACGTGCCTAAAGATACAAGATTATATGTTTATGTTGGTTCTGCTGGAGTTGGATATAACTCGGGTAGAAGTTTAAATGCTGGTGGTTATAACGGTGGTGGTTCATGTTATGGTGGAGCATCTGGTGGTGGTGGTGCCACAGATATACGTTTATCATCAGGTGAATGGAACAATTCAAAGAGTTTAAATTCAAGAGTAATCGTAGCCGGAGGTGGTGGAGGTTCTAATGATAACCAAAACGGTGGAGCCGGAGGTGGATTAACTGCTGCATACGGAGTAAATGGATCATCAGGTAATGGTGGAGGAGGTACTCAACTTTCAGGTGGACTAGGACAAGTTCAAGGTTCATTTGGAACAGGTGGATCTCAAGCTACTTCTTCTGCATCTAACGATGGAGGTGCCGGCGGTGGTGGATACTTCGGTGGTGGTAAAGCTGTAGGTTCTAATGTTGCTGGTGGTGGTGGATCATCATATGCATCAGGATATCAAGGAGCAATAGCAGTAGCAGGTGCTACTAATTCACGCCCAAGAACTGATTCAGAAGGTGATACATGTACAAGTATCATTGCCAACAATGATGTTACATGTTCATACCATTATTCAGGATATATCTTAAAAGATATTACTCTTTTAACTGGTAAAGATTTAATGCCATCAATTGATGGTGGAGAAGATATGACTGGTAACCATGGAAATGGACATGCAAGAATCACTCCATTAAGTACTAAATCAGAAAATAATTTCTTATCTAACATTACTTACAATGTTGGAACTATGGATGGATTATTTAGTCCAACTAAATATGATTATGAAATTACAGTAACTATGTATACTCAATATATTACATTAGCAGGAATAAGATATGATAATACTGCTACTGTTTCTGGTGACGGAAAAATCAAATTACAAGTTGGTGAAAATAGAATTCCAATTACTGTAACTGCTGAAAATGGAGATATAAGAGTTTACACAGTTAATGTAATTAGAGAAGGTTTAAAAGGTAGACATGATAATGCATTAGATTATGTTGAATTAGGTGGAATCAATACATATTATATTGAACCTGGTCAATATGACTATACATTCAACTTACCATACAATAAATATGGTGTTACAGTTGATGCTCATCCATATGATGATGATGCAAATATTGAAATAACAGGTGCAGATCTTCTTGCAGGCAATACAGGAAGAATAACTGTAAGAGTTTATCATAAAGAAGATGCATCAGTTCCTGAAAAGATTTATACATTCAGTTATACAAGACAAATGCCTTCATTCACACCTGAAGATGTTTATCTATATGATTGTACTAAAGCTGAACAACAATTTACTGCATTCCTTGATGGAGATTATAAGATTGAACTTTGGGGAGCATCTGGAGGTGGATGGTCTAACTATCTACAAGATGGTTCTTCAGGAGGACCAGGTGGTTATACATTTGGTACTATCCATTTATTACAAAATGAACAATTATTTGTTTATGTAGGATGTGCTGGAACATATTCTTCTAGACTAGGTACTGGTGCCGGATGGAACGGTGGAGGTAACGGTGGTCCTGGAGGATACGGTGGCGGAGGTGCCACTGATATACGTTATCAAGGTGATACTTTAGCTGCACGTATCTTAGTTGCCGGAGGAGGCGGTGGAGCTGACGATGGTGGCGGATATGCTGGTGCTCATGGTGGAGGTAACGATGGTTCTGGTGGAGCTGGAGGTGGAGAAGAAGCTGAACCTGCAAAGGTTAACGGTGGATATGCTCCAAATACAGCTGCTACTCAAACATTCGGATATCAATTAGGTGTAGGAGCTTCTGCAACTAACTCTACAGATACAGGTGGAGCTGGTGGAGGTTACTATGGTGGAAAAGCAACTAACAACTGTAATGGTGGAGCCGGAGGTGGTTCTGGTTATGTTAACACAGAATTATTCCCTGATGGACGTACTTTCATAGGTACTGGTGAAATACCAACTCATGATGGTACTTCAACTCAATTAGGTAACCGTGGAAATGGTTATGCTAAGATTACACCATTAAATTTAAAATCAGAAAATAATTACTTGAAAGAATTAAACTTCTCAACAGGTACAATTGATCCTGTGTTTAAGTCTGGAGTTTTATCATATACAATTACAGTTGGTACATATGATGCATCGATTGATTTAGAAGGTATTGCTCATGATTCAAATGCATCAGTACGTGGAAATGGTACTTATGAATTAGACATGGGTGATAATAGATTCACAATTGTTGTAACAGCAGAAAATGGAGAAATTAGAACTTATAATGTTAATGTTGTTAGACCAATGATTACTGATGGTACACATACAGCTGAATTACAAAAGATTAGAATTGCTGGAATGCAAGATATTATATGTGAAAGAGGAGTTTATACATATACAATTGAAATACCTCAATCTATTTATTACTTAGATGTAACTCCAGTTCCATATGATGCTACATCTAGACAATCATTATCAGGATTTAACTATATTCCTGAATCTCAAACTGCAACAATTATTTCACGTGTAAGTGGACAAAGATTAACATATAGAATTAATATTGTAAGAATGGGTGCACAACAACGTATGGAATGGAAATACGAATGCACTCATGAATATCAAGAATTCAAAGCACCAATGGCTGGTACATACAAATTAGAAGTATGGGGAGCCCAAGGTGGTGACCGTGGTGGAAACAACGGTGGTCGTGGAGGCTACTCTGTTGGTGAACTTGATATGGAAATTAACCAAAAAGTTTATGTTTATGTTGGATGTTCCGGAAATGATGGCGGAAAAGCCGGTGGATGGAATGGTGGTGGTTCTCATCAATACCATAATGGTGGTGGTGGTGCCACTGATATAAGAACAGAAATAGATGATTTATATTCAAGATTTATAGTTGCCGGTGGTGGAGGCTCAGTTGGTTCATATGGACGCTGGGGTGCTGTCGGTGGAGGAGCTTCAGGTGGAAGTGCTCTATATAGCTTTGGATCTGGAGGATTTGGTGGAACTCAAACTACATCCGGTGCATATCGTGCTTCATTCGGAAAAGGTGGATCTGGAGCAAGTGGATCAGGTGGATACGCAGGTGCCGGCGGTGGAGGCTGGTACGGAGGTGGTGGTTCCAACCCAGATGGATCTGTAGATGATGACCGTGGAGGTGGAGGAGGATCAGGTTTCGTATTAACTGCAAACACTGCCTCAACAACTCCATTCGGATATCACGTAGATGAAACATATTATTTAAAGAATACTCAAATGATTTCAGGAGCAGATTCAATGCCTAACCATAACAACACAGGTACTATGGTAGGTAACGAAGGAAATGGATTTGCTAAGGTTTCTTATGTTGTTAAAAGTGATAATAACTTCCTTGAAAGTTTAACTATTAAAGTTGGAGAAGAAAATAAAACTTATACTCCAGACTTTGATCCAACAACTGAAAGATATACTTTAACACTTGATTCAACTGAATCTAAGATGTTAATAATTGCAAGACCAGATGATTCAAGATCAACAATTGAAGGAATTGGTGAATTTGAAGTACCAGTTGGTTCTACAAACTTTGATATAGTTGTTACATCTGAATCAGGAAAAGTAAGAACTTATACAATTACAGTTACAAGAGCTGCTGATGACGATAAATATCCAGTAGATATTAAGATAAGTGGATTAGTTTCAAGCTATTGTAATATGGATCCTGCTTATTGTAATCAAGATCCTCCTGAATTTGACCCAACAGTACATAGTTATTCAATGGTAGTTCCATATAAGATTAAACAACTTAACTTTGAAGTTATTAAAGGACATGATAATCAATCTGTATATGGTGCTGGATTAATTACATTAAATCAACATGGTATCAATACAACTACAAATGTAACAATTGAAGTTGTATCTGAAGCATGTACTTTAAGTGGCGCTAAAACTGAAGATTGCATGACTACATATTTCTATTCAATATCAAGAGATTTAACTCGTGATAATGATTTATCTGATATTAAAGTATTAGATCCTGCAAGAGAAATTCATTTCGATCCAGATATTTATGAATATTCAATTTCAATTCCATATGAATACACGAAGATTGAAGATTTACAATATACTTTAGATTATCCTTTAGCAAGTGCTGAAGTAATTGGAAATGAAAACATGGAACTAGGTCTAAATGAAGTAATTATTAGAGTTACTGCATATGACGGAGAACAAAAAGATTATAAATTACATGTATTTAGAGAAAAGAGTACATCAACATATTTATCAACATTCTATCTATATCAATTAATTGATGGACAACGTGTTAAATATGACTTTGTACCTTTATATAACAAGACTAATTTTGGTGTATATGATGTCATCGTTGGAAATGATGTAGAAGACCTATGGGTTGAATCTGAAGTTGAAGCTACAGGTTTAGCTACAGATCTTTATAGTACAAGTAATAATATTCAAATAGATTCAGAAAAACATATAACTGGAATACCAGTAGGATATTCATTCCTATATGCTACAGTTACTGCTCAAGATGGATCTACAGATATTTATAAAGTAAGAATTGTAAAACAAAAGAATGATAATACATATTTAAAATCATTAGAGACATTTGTAGGTGAGACTCAATATTTATTCACACCTCAATTTAATAAAACAATTCAAAACTATGAATTAATTGTACCTTCAGGAACAACTAAATTAAGAATTGAAGCTAGTCCTGAAGAAAGTACATCTACTGTATCATTCCCTAATGGAACAAATATTTCAGTAGGTGATAATAACATAGCTGTAAGAGTTACTGCAGAATCAGGTGCTAAACGTGATTATATAATTAAAGTTAATAGACCTGCTAATGCAACTAACTTACTTGCTAACTTAGTATTAAAACATGGAGAAGATGAAGTACCACTTCCTGATCCAGGATTCGATCCAAACGTTAATGTTTATACGATGGAAGTGGAAAATGAAATCGATAATGTTCAAGTAATCGGTACACTTTTAGATGATTCAGCTTATATTAAAGATAATAATATGATTTATTACTTAGCTGTAGGTCTAAATAAAATAAGTATTACAGTAGTATCTGAAGCTGGTGTTGAAAACACATATGTTATCAACATTACAAGACCACCTTCAAGTAATCCATATGTTAAGATGTTCACATTCGGAACTGGTGATGTAATCATGCCAACACATGATAACTTCACATATGACTTAAACGTTGGTAATGAATATGAATATACAGATGTAGCAATTATTCCTGAAAGAAGTACAACTACATATCAATGTGATGTTGTAATTGGACCATTATCAACAACTGATGTTAACATCTGGACTTGTACAACAGTAGCAGAAGATACAATTGCTACTGCAACATATACAATTAGAATTATCAGAGATAAATCTAACAATGCTAATCTTTCATACTTATTAGCAGAAGAAGGTATTATCAGTCCAACATTTGATCCTATGACATTAAATTATTCATTAAAGATACCTAATGAATATACTTCATTAACATTACATATTGAATTAGAATCAGATGCAGCAACTTACAATGTAATTGGTAATTCAAACTTTGTAGTTGGTGAAAATACAGTTAAGATTGAAGTAATTCCTGAAACAGGTGCAGAATATAAGAAAGTATATGAATTGACTGTTGAAAGACAACCTGTTGCAACATCTAATAACTATTTAGCATTCTTAGATGTATCAGAAAAATACTTAATACCTAACTTCAATAAGAATATTCCATACTATGAAGTATTTGTACCATATGAAACAACTAAGATAACTGCAACAGCACAAGCTGAAGCAGGTGATGCTGATGTATATGGAACAGGTGAATATGACTTACATGTAGGTAAGAATTTAATTCCAATTAGAGTAATTGGTGCAGATTCTATTGAAAGAGATTATCAAATTGTTGTTGATAGAGCTAAATGTACTGAATCTAGATTAAAAGCATTAGTTATTGAAAATGTAGTATTAAATCCAGGATTTGATAAAGATACATTTAACTATACTTTAACAACTCAAGAAAGAAGATTAACATTCAAGAGAATTGAAACATTAAATGCAGATGCTACTTATAAAGTAATAGATAATTACTTCGATCAAAATCAAGGTGTATTTGAAGTTAAGATTGAAGTAACTGCACAAGACCCTGCATATAAGAGTGTTTATACATTAAGAGTTAATAAAGTTCCAAATGCTAATAATTACTTAAGTTCTTTATGGGTTGATGGATTTAGAATGTATGGAAACTTCTATTATTGGATAGGTTCATATGATGTATATGTTCCATCTAACATTGGATCAATTAATATCCATGCTGTAGCTCAAGATGTAGAAGCAACAATCACAGGTGATGGAGTACAAAGTACTGAATATGTTGATAATTATCTTCCTGTCATGGTTACATCAGGTTCAGGTGATACAAGAACATATACAATTCATGTTCATAGAACACCAAGAGATGATGCAACTATTAGAAGATTAACTGTTAATCAAGGTATTGTTAATCCAACATTTAAATCAAATGTATTTGAGTATGATGTTACAGTTCCATATAACATGGATGTATTAGATCTATCTTATATAACAACTGATCCTCATGCTACAAGTTATGTTTCATCTCTAGAATTAGATGAAAGTCCAAAAGTAATTGAAATATATGTAACTGCAGAAGATGGAACTACAAAGAATACATATAGATTAAATGTTACAAAACAAAATATAGTAAGTTCACTTCTTCAAAACTTAGAAGTAACTGATCATATGCTAAGTCCAACATTTGATTCAAATGTATTTGAATATGATGTATTACTTAACTATGAAGAAACTGCTATTACTTTTGATTCTATAGTTCCATTAGATCAAGGAGCAACAGTAACATACGATATATCCAAACTATCAGGATATAGCCAAGTAGATACAACATATGATATTCCAATTACAGTAACTTCATCTGATGGATTAGAAACTAGTGTTTATACATTACATGTTTATAGACAAAGATTTGCTAACAATTTCTTGAAATATATTTCATACTCACTTCCTCAAAAGGGAGAAGGAATATATTTCCCAACACCAAGTTTCAATGAAACTACATTAACATACTATGTAGATGTACCTAACGATGTAACTAAGATTAACATGATGGCTGAATATGCGCCAAATCTTACAGTTGTAGGTTTAGGATTACATGAAAACTTAGAAACTGGTATTACTAATATAACTATTGATGTTACATCAGAAGACAATGTTACGAGAACTTATATAGTAAAAGTAACTAGATTAAAATCAGGAGCTAATCAATTAATTAATCTGTATGCAACTTACAATGATAAGTCATATACAGATAAATTAGTTCCAAGATTTGACTCTTCAAGATACAGTTATAATCTAACAGTTGATCCAGGAACTAAATACCTAACATTAAATGGTAGAGTACCTGATAGAGCTCAAGTAGTTGGATTAAAGACATGGCAATTAGATGTAGGTGTTAATCTATTAACTGTAGTTGTTACAGGTGAAAATGGAAGTGTAAGTACATATCTAATCTATGTAACAAGAACTGCATCTGAAGAAGATGAGCTTATTGATTTAATTCCAAGTTCAGGTATGTTAGATCCTGCATTTAAACTAGGTGTATATGAATTTGATCTTGAACTTTCATCATCAGTAAGTGAATTATCATTTGAATGGAAGACAAGAGATAATTTAGCAACTGCAATTGGTGTAGATGCAGCACCAGTTCCTGATGGTATTTCTCAAAGAACTATTGTTATCAGAAGTGAAGCAGGAACAGATAAGACATACACAATTAATATTAATAAAGCATCTGAAAACAATGCTTACTTAAAATCATTATCAATTGATGGAGCAACATTCACTCCTGAATTTGAACCAACAACATTAGAATATTCAGTTGAAATACCAAATAAGATTAAAGTCTTAACAGCTGATTTAGTTAAGGCAATTCCAGTTGATGGAGATGCTACAGTTATCAAGACAAACTCAATTAACGTAACTACAACTGATGAAACTGAATATACAATTATAGTTACAGCAGCTGATCAAATAACTACAGTTACATATCACTTAAAGGTTAAGAGAAAGATTGGTTCTGCTCATACTCTTGAAAAATTAGTTCCAAGAATTGGATACTTACAACAAAAATTTGAAAGAGATAGAACAGAATATACTTACTTAATACCTCCTGGTGAAACTGAAGTTAGACCAGATAATTTCGATTATGAATTAACTGATGAAAATTCAATTATTGAATTTGATCCAGTTGTTGATTTACTTGAAGAAGAAGTATTAACTAAGAAGTATAAGATAAGAGTTATAGCAGAAGATCGTATGGGATATACAGATTACATCCTAACATTAAAATTCGATTACAATGCTGATAACACATTACAAACATTAGAAGTTGAAAAAGGTTTACTTGTACCTAACTTCAAACGTGGATTATATACATATGATGTATATGAATATGAAGACACTGAATATGATATAGTAACTGCTAGAACTTCAAATTCACTTTCATCAATTATATCTGGTGTAGGTAGAGTTGAATTAGACTCTGAAGAAGTTATCCACAGAGTAGTTATAAGAGCAGAAGATGGACAAGAATTAACTTATACATTAAACTTCATGCGTAAATTCAAAACTGATAAAGGTCTATTAGATATTGGTCTAGAAGGTCTAGATGAATTTGAATGTGGAGAAGGATGTGCATTAACTCCTGTATTTAATCCTGAAATAGTTGAATACGATATCAATGTACCATTTGAATATAAATTACTTGACTGGTACTATAGACCATCTAATGCTGAACAAGTTGTTAAATTTAAGATTAATGATGAATATGTTGAAGATAGAAAATTCAATATACCAAAAGGTGAAACTGAATTACTTGTTGAAGTATATGATGGATTAACTAGATTAACTAGAACATATTCAATCAAAATTCACAGACTTGAATCAGCATCAGCTAACTTAACTGACTTGAAGGTATTAAATCCTACTACTGGTGAAGAATTCTTGCTTACACCAACATTCAGTAAGAATATTTATGAATATCAAATAGATGTACCAAATGATTTAAGTGAAGTTAAGATTAAAGCAAGTACTGATTATTCAGGATCAATCTTCTCAACAGATCCAGCAGAAAATGTAATGATCTATAAAGAAGAATCAACTGCAATTGTAACATTCAATGGATATAACTGGTTACAAGAAGGAGATAACCGTGCAACCGCAACAGTTACTGCTCCAGATGGTTCGGTTAATCAATATATAATCCATGTAATTAGACAACCAATTTATAATAGTTGGTTAAAGAGTATTACAGTTTCAACAGGTGACTTTTGGGATTTAACTCCAAACTTCAGAAAGACAAGTTTCAATTACATGTTGACTCTTCCAGGTCAATATGACTTAGTAACAATTGAAGGTATTCCTGATGTACCAACTACAACAGTAAGAGGTAATGGAGAATATGAATTAAAAGTTGGTATGAATGTTATTACATTAATATCAACAGCAATTGATGGATCAATTTCAACATATCAAATTGGTGTAATTCAAGAAGCTTCCAGAGTGGTTGACCTTGAAAGTCTATCAGTTGATGAATGTCAATTGGTTCCTGTATTTGATAGAACAACTATCCATTACACATGTTCAGTTGATGCAACAACAGAAAGTGTTAATGTTCATGCTGTACCTGTAGATAAAAAAGCTAAACTTCATATCACTGGTACTGAACAATTAATAACTGGAGAAAACGTTGTTGAAATCCAAGTAATTAGTAAAGATAGAACTATGTCTAAGACATATCAAATTATAGTTACTAAAGGAATTAATAATAATACAAACTTAAATTCAATAACAGTATTTGATGATGATGATGTAACTTATCCATTAGATCCAGAATTTAAGAATTCAGTTACAAGTTATACAGTACATGTACCTCAAGAGGTAGGTGCTGTAACTGTACAAGTAGAAAAAGAATCATTAACTGAAAGAGTATCTGGTTCAGGATATAAATATCTAAACTATGGAACTAATCCAGTGGATATCGAAGTACTTGCAGAAGATAGAGTAACAACTAAAACTTATCGAGTTAATATAGTAAGAGACTTCAACTTATTCTTAAGTAGAATAAATACATCTGCAGGAACATTAAGTCCAGAGTTTAGTAAGTTAACTAAAGAATACACATTAACAGTTGAAAATGATGTTAATAAAGTATACGTAGAAGGTATAGCAGAAGATAGAACTAACGTAACTGTTACAGGAAACGGTATGTATAACTTATCTACTGAACAATCTAACCAAGTATCACTTATATTAACTGATCCAGATGGTAATACTTCAATTTATACAGTTAATGTAGTAAGAAAGAAAAATGCTAACGCAAATGCATCACTTATAACTGTAAGAGAAGGTTCGTTATTACCACAATTTGATCCTGACACAGTTGATTACACAGTTAATGTTAGAACAAACTTAATTGGTCAAAGTGCTACATTTGAAGTTATACCTGAAAAGAATACAACTACTTATAGAATTGAAGGAAATGAAAACCTTCAATTAGGAGATAACAATGTTAAAGTTATCATGATAGCAGAAAATCAATCTAAGAAGACATATAATATCAATGTATGTGTAAGAGATGATGATTTCTTCTCAAATAAATTAGATAACATCATTGTTACAGTACCATCAAATCCAACATATCAAGTTGATATGAACCCAGACTTTGATAAAGATACATTCACATATGAAATTACATTACCTTATTCAATTGAGCAAATTGAAATCGATGGAGTAACTTCAAATGAAGCTGCAACAATCGAAGGTGAAGGAATTAAGAATGTAACAACTGGTAGAAATGTATATCAATTAAAAGTATCTAGTTCACAAGGCGAAGATAACTACTATACATTAAATGTTCATAGGATGGAAGATGACGCAACACTTCAAACATTGATGGTAACTGGACATCCATTCGTATTCGTTAAAACAATTGAAGAATATAACATTGATTTGGTTGATTCTTCAGAAACATATGTAAATGTTTTAGCTGTACCAAGTGATCCAAATTCAACAGTTGAAATAACTGGTGATTCAGGATTTGTTGTTGAACAAGATAATGTAATTACTATTAAAGTAACCACACGAACAGGTAAGACAAAGACATATAAAATTCATGCTCATCTAAAAGCAGATGATAATCCATATCTTGAATCATTGAGTGTTGATGGATTCGATATGGTACCAGTATTTGATCCAACATCTGATCAAACATATCGTGTAATTGTTGAATCAAATACAACATCAATTAACATCAATGCAGTACCTCAATCTATAACAACGACTGTTACAGGTGATGGTGCACAAAATGTTGAAAGTGGAAATAATACATTCACAATTACGACATTAGCAGAAGATGGAGTATCTACATTTACTTATACTATTCTAGTAATAAGACCTGCAGACTCAAATACTAATTTAGCTACTCTTGAAGCAATTCCAGGAACTCTTATTCCTGACTTCAAACCAGGATTAGTTAATTATACAGTTAACTTAGAAGAAGGAGTTTCAGCAGTAAGAGTTATTGCAACTCCAGAAGCTGATACTTCAACTGTCGAAGGTCAAGGTACTTATTATTTAACAGGTGCAGTTACTGAAATACCTATAACAGTTACTGCAGAAGATAATTCAACAAAGATTTATACAATAACAGTTAATGTCAGAAAGAAAGCATCAAGCTTACTTGCAACATTAGTTGTAAAGGATGGAGAATTAGATCCTAAATTTGCAAGTGATATGTTTAATTATTCAGTACTAGTTCCATATGAAGTTCAAAGACTTAATATGAAATATGCTCCAGTTGATGATGAAGCAACAGTACACGTTTCAGGAAATCAAGATTTCATTGAAGGATTCAATGAAGTTAAGATTACAGTAATTGGAAGCGATAGTCCTGATAATACACATACATATACAATTACAGTAATTAGACAACCATATGCTAATAATTACTTATCTAATTTACAAGTAACAAATGCTTCTAAATCTGTAACATTCCCAATGAAGCCAACATTTGATAAAAATGTACTTTACTATGAAGTTACAGTACCACATTCAGTTAGCCAAGCAAGAATCATACCTACTAAACTTGATTCATCTACTTATTTAAGAGGAGCTAACGGAACAGTTGAACTTGGTGTTGGAGAAAATTACTTCAATACTAACGTTGTAACTAGAAGTGGTTTAATTAGAACATATACAGTTCTAATAAATAGAAATGCATCTGACCAAGATACAACAAATGCAGTTCTTCTATCATTGACAGAAGACTGTGCTGAAGCTGATTTAACACCAGCATTTGAATCAGGTGTAAATAACTATGAAATAACAGTTCCTTCATCAACAAGTTCAATCACATTCGATGGAACTTATACAGAAGGAGCGACAGTATCAGGATTTGGTAAATCAATGCTTAAATTCGGTACTAGTCAAAGAACAATAAGTGTTAAGGGAATAGATGATAAAGTAACAAATTACTATATTACAATTACAAGACCTAACACTGATTCAACAAAGGTAATAAATATTATACCTAGTGCAGGAACTCTTGATTACGATGACAATGTTACTGAATATGATATGACAGTTCCAACTGCAACAGAAAAACTATCATTTGAAGTTAGAACTTTAGATCCTCTTGCAACAGTAACAGGAAATGAAGAACAAGACTTATCAAGTGGAATAAACATTAGAACAATCACTATCACAGGACAAGATGGAGAAGTTAAGACAATTCACATATTCGTCGAAAAGGCCGCTACTCTAGAAGCCGTTACGTTCAAGGAACATACTCTATATCTTGATATAGACGAAAGTGCATTTATTGATTATACATTTACTCCTGAAGATACTGAATTTACTGATGTAACATTCACAAGTGATGATCCAACAGTTGCAACAGTTGCAATAAATGGAAATATCACAGGTAAAAAGATAGGAAAGACTAAGATACATATTACAAGTAATGTAAATGCAGCAGCTACTGATGAAATAGAAGTAGAAGTTCTTCGTAAAAAGATTACCTCTCAAGTTTACAGTGTCGTTAGAAAAGAAACTAAAGTATTTGCTGAAGGTGACTATGTAACAAAGATTGAACCAAAGACAAAGATTAAAGATTTCATTTCTAAATTTGATAATAAATATGAATTATTACATTTATATTTAGAAAATGGAGAAGAAGTTGATAAACAATCTGAAGATATAGTTAAAACAGGTATGACATTGAAACTTGAATTAGAAAACAAAGTACTAGATCAAGTACTAGTAGTAGTACTTGGAGATGTATCAGGCGATGGAATCGTAACCGTTGTAGACTTCAATAATATTAGTATAGGTATTAGAACAGGTAACTTTACTTGGATTGAAAGAGCTGCATCAGACGTTAATGATGATGACATTACAACAGTCGTTGATACAAACTTAATTCAAAAATATATTAAAGGTGAAATAAGCAATCTAGTACAATAAAAAATGAAGTGATTTAGAAAGTGTAAATATTAATATATATTTTACACTTTCTATAACATTTTTTATAAAATGAAATTTAAAAAAAAATTAAAAATGCTATAATTTATTATAGGAGAGTATAGATAAGGAACAATTATACATTATAGAAAGTGGGAGAGTTATTTATGAATGGGAGAATAATAAATAACATAAAAATATTGGGCTTTAGCGTGTTTGCCTTGTTTTTCATGGCATTAAATGTATACGCTAGACCATTAAATGATACTTTGAGTGAAGGGGATACAGAAGCTATCCTTGGTTTGCGTGTTTGGAAATGTTCAAACATGGAAGGCGAGACAGATTATGATAAATCTGAAGCTTGTTATGATAGTTATATAGCTGATGATGGATCATTAGATTCTTTTGAGTTAACATCTGGGGGCAATGTTGATCCTGGCGAATTAATCATGGTTGGTGCCACTTTCCAAGCAAAAACTGGCCATATTCCTACTGACATTGTCGGTATTCAATGGCGTATTTTCTATGATAATAATTTCTATGTCGCTGCTGGCGATGAAGAAGGTGAATTTTCTCCTAAAGAACCTTCAAAAGAATATGCACAAGCAAAAGTTAATAGAAAAGATGTACAAATACATCAATTAACTGCATCATATCAACCAGAAGGAACTGAAGATAATCCAACTCCATTGGAAGATAGAAATCAATTACAAGGTTATATAGTTAAAGCAAATGCAAGTTATCCAGATACACCTTTAAAACCTACACAAGCTATGGCTTTCTATTTCTTATATGTTAAAGATGATGCAACAGGTTCATCTACTTTAACATGGGGACCTCAAGGTAATGGACATGATGAGTGTGATGCTACTTCAGCTGATTCTCAACATATTCAATTATCTGGTGAAGATTTTAAATTAACTGTTGCTGGTGGAGCATCATCAACAGATAATTCATTAGATGCTTTAACAGTTTCTTATAATGGACAAGCATATGCTGTAGATACAACAACACCATTTACATCAGGAAGTACAGCAGTAACTGAATATTTATACTATGTACCAAATTCAGTAACTGATATTGATATCTATGCTAAAACAAATGACAATGGTGCAAAAATCACAACAACATTAACAGATATTGATCCATCTGATCAAATATTACAAACAGAAGATAATGTTATATCTGATGGTAATACATCATTTACATTTACTGTTACAAGTGCCGCGGGTACTACTCAATTATATACAGTAAAAGTATATAGATTATCTATTGATACAAGTATTGATAGTTTGACTCTAGACGGTATCAGTGTAAGTAGATCTGGTAATACATTTAATGGTTTAACTACATATCAGGATGAAGACACTGTTATTACAGTTCGCCCACATCATCAAAATGCAACAGTTGCTACAGGAAATGGAGTAACAACTGGACCTGGATCATGGACATTTACTGAATCAGGAGCAAACGTAAATACAAGAGTTGTAACTGTACAATCAGAACAATGTGACGATAAATATAGATCATTACCAGGTTGGAGATGTGAAAGTGAAGACTACACAATTAAAGTAACAAGATCTAATGCATCTAATGATGCTACATTATCAGCATTACAATATGCATTTAACAATGGAACACTACAAAATGTCCCAGGTTTTAGTGCTGGAACAACAACTGAATTATTTAACTTAGGAAATCAAGATTACAGTAATTCAACAATTAAAATAAGTGCATCTACAACAGATGGAAATGCAACAATAGTTTCTGGAACAGGTAATAATATTCCAGTAAGTGTTGGAGATAATACATTCCCAGTAGTTGTAAGAGCAGAAGATGGAACTGAAAAAACATATAATATTAAAGTTCATAGAAAATCAAATAAAACAACATTAAATAAATTGCAAGTAACATCAGCACCAAGTGGAACATTATCACCTGTATTCCAACAAAACTATACAGGAAGATATACATATTCATATGATCCAAGTGTAACAACTGTGTCAATTAAAGCTACAGTTGATGACATTGGTAAAGCTTATGTATCAATCGTTGATTCATCAGGTGGACTTCCAGCTGACTATGCTGATTATAATAAAATAAATGAAGATACAAAATCATTTACTGTTCCAACTACGACAGTAGTAACAGTTATCGTAACTTCAGAAAATGGTGATTTTAGAACTTATGATATTGATTTAACAAGACAACAATCAATTAATAACTCTTTATCAGCGTTAAGAGTAGAATATGAAGATGATGGAGGAGTAACAAGAACTGCTACTATCTCACCTACATTTACAGCATCTACTCGTAGATATTCAGCAGTAGTACCTGCATATGCTACTCAAGCAGTTGTAGTACCTACTAAGGCTGTTGAATACTCAAAAGTTACAAGAATTGGAACAACTACAGGAACAGACTTAACAAATGCCACTGTAACAGGTTTAACATTCGATGGTAAAGAAATTGAAATCGCAGTTGAATCAGAAGGTGGAATTGAAAATATCTATTATTTAACTCTATCTAGAGCTAAATATGATATTGCTACATTAGATAGTTTAAATATAAGTGAAGGAAACTTAACTCCTGCATTTACATCAGCAAATGAAACATATGGATTTAGTTCAACAATTGGATTTGATACTACAATGTTAGTATTAACAGGAACTAAAACTAATGAATATGCTTCAGTTGAAGTAAGTGTTGAAGATGAAAAAGGAGTAGAAGCACTTCAAACAGTTTCTGCTGGTGCTAATAATTCATTTAGTGCTAACCTTGAAATGCCAACAGGAACTTCAAAAGTAAAAGTTAAAGTGATTGCTCATGATGGAACAACTACTAAGACTTATGTAACTTCAATTACAAGAGATAAAAATAATGATACAAATGTTAAAGCAATTCATGTTGATCAACAAATTGCAACACCAACATTTGATGGAGATCATACATATACAGTAGAAGTTATTAATAGTAAAACTACATTAACTCCTGCTGAAGTTGGAATCCAAGTATCAGATGATGCTACAGTTAATAAAGGTGCATCTCTAACTGGATTATTAACAACTGAATATAAAAACTTCACATTTACAGTTAAAGCTGAAAATGGAACTGAAAAAGAATATATCTTAAAAGTTAAGAGAAAGAAAAATAATCAAGCAATCTTAACTAAGGAAACATTAACAATCGGTGGTCAAACAAAATACTGTGATATAGCATCAGGTACATTTGCTTGTACAATTGATGTACCAGTTAATACATCAACATTCACAGTTGCATCTACAATCTCAAGTGGAGCAACAGTAGAACCAGTTGATGGAACTGAATTCACATTAGCTGCAACAGATTCATCACATACATATGAATTTGTAGTTAAAGCTGAAGACTTTGATGAATCAGGTATTTCAAATACATACCAAATCACAGTTGAAAGACAAAGATCATCAGATAATACATTACAATCATTAAAGGTTAACAATGTTGCTATAACACCATTTAACCCAACAAACAATGTTTATACTGATACACAAGATGGAACAACTTCAAGTGTTTCAATTGAAGCAAAAGTAACAGATATAGGTAAAGCAAAAGTATATGCTGCAACAGTTAAGGGAACTCCAGTAGAAGTAACTGGTGATATCTCAACAGGTATTTATACATTTACTGCACCTCTAGACTATGGTACTAATGCTATTGTTATTACAGTAGAAGCAGAAAATGAACAAAAACAAAATTATAATTTAACAATTACAAGAGAAAAGAATACATCGGCAGCATTAGATAACTTAGAATATTATGATGATGATACAACTTCATATGTTCAAGTTTCTGGATTTACTCCAAATCAAGGAACATATACATTAGCTGATGTAGACTATGAAGTAACAACATTAAAATTAAAAGCTACTCCTGGTGATATTGAATTTGGTTCAGCTACAGTAGTAAGTGTTACAAATGAAAAAGGTGTAACTACTCAAAGCAATATAACAAATGAATATACAGGATCAGGAAATATATATATAGCTACAATTAATCTATCTACAGGAACTAACACAATCGTATTAAATGGTATAGCTCATGATGATAGAATTAAGAAAACTTATACAATTTATGTAGTAAGAACAAAGAATGATGCTAAAGAAGTAACTAACTTAAAAGTTAAAGATGTATTTGCAACTGAAGATGAAAATCATAATTACACAGTTACATTACCAAACTCAGTTACTAATATAGCAACTGCAACTGATATCACTTATGGTTTACCTGATGGAGCTAAAGCAACATTTACTCCTTCAAGTCTTGCACTTGTTACAACTGATGTTAACAATGTTGTCATGACAGTAACAGCAGAAGATGGTTCAATTGAAACACATACAATTGCAATTACAAGAGAAAAATCTTCTAATACAGATTTAACTAGAGTAGATATTAAGATTGCTGCAACAGATTCATATAATAATAGAGTTTATAACTGTCTATTTGAAGGTGGATCTACTGAATGTACTGTAGATGTACCTGCATCAACAACTGCATTCACATATACAGGATATTCTACTGAATTAGACGCCGGTATTTCTTCATTATCACCTGAAAATGGTGGAACAGTTGATTTACCTGCAACTCAATCTTCTAAGACATTAGAATTAACTGTAACAGCAGAAGATAATTCTTCTAAACTATATACAGTTAAAATTAATCGTGCTAAATCTACAAATGCAGATCTTGCAACATTAACTTATAAAACTGCAAGTACTGGTGAATTTGTATCAGTACCAAACTTCAAAGCTAACAATGTTATTTACTATATAACAGTTGACGAAGAAGATGATGAAATCGAATTCGCTGCAACAGTAGCAGATGTTGGTAAAGCACAAATCTTAAGTGGAACAGGTGTTAAGAACTTAGACTTTGAAACATCTCCATTTGAAATAGTAGTTGAATCAGAAACAATTGGTACTACTAAGACATATGTAATTAATGTAACTAGACCAAAGAGAACTGATGCAACACTTCAAGATATTACAGTTAATAGTAAGAGTTTAACTCAATATACTATAACTCCAAGTACTTATGATAAAGATAATGAATTTGAATATACTATCGAAGATGAATTTGATTATATAACTACTTCAGTTGAAGTTGGTGCAATCAAGAATGAAGAACATCAAACAATTACAACTGGTGTAGGAACAAACTCATTAAAGACAGGAACAAATACTATTACAATTCATGTAGTAGCACATGATACTTCAATTTCAAAAGATTATAAGATTAATATTAAACGTAAGAAAAATAACAGCACAGCACTTGCAAGTATAGTACTTGCTGGTGTACCTGCAACATATAATACAACTGATAATATTTGGGAAGTATCAGTACCAAATTCAGTAGCGATGGCATTACAAACTAACCTTGTAATTACAGGAGCACCTGGAGCAGTAACAAATGATCCACTTGCTCAAGGAACATTCGTTGATACTAATTTAGATACAGCTAATCCTACTGATGTAGCAATTACAGTTACAGCAGAAGATGGAACAATCGAACCTGTAACATTAAGAGTTACAAGAGAAAAAGCAAGTATCAAGACATTACATACATTAACAGTTGATGATGGTGTATCTGGTGGATCATTCAATCCAAGCTTTGTACCTGATGCTGCAACTCCTAATACATTCAATGTAACAGTAGATGAATCAGCAACTGCAGTAACAATTAATGCAACAACAACTGATCCAAATGCATATATCGTTCAAGGTGTAGGAACATTTAATTTAACTCAAAGTACATCTAACTTCCAAATCCAAGTTCAATCTGAAATTGGTGGAAAAACATGTACTGAAGAATATCCTTGCCAATCATATCAAATTAATATTATAAGAAGTAAATCAACAGATAACACATTAAAGAGTGTTACAGTTGTAAGTGGTACTAACGTATTTGATGTAACAAGCTTTGATACAGGAGCAGTATTAAGCGATCCAGCTGACTTCGCCGCAACAACACATTATAAAGTTGTAGTACCTGGTGAAATTGGTGAAGTTGTAGTTGATGCTCAACCAACTGATCCAAGAGCTCAAATCTTAAATTCAGCTATCGTTAATACAACTCATACATTATCAGTTGGTTCACAAGATATTCAAATAGTTGTTAAATCAGAAGCTGGCGCTCAACAAAATTACACATTAACAATTGAAAGAGCAGCTAAGAGCAATAATAGATTAAGTGATTTAACAGTAAATGGATTAACAATTCCAGGATTTGATCCAGATCTAAAAGTTTATACATTATCTGATGTAGAAAATGCTATATCTGATATTACAATTGGAGCTACTCCAGAAGATGCAGATGCTCAAATTGTATCTGGAACAGGTATTATTGCATTATCAACAAAACCAAATGAAGATTTAAGTGATGAATATAACCACTTAAAAGTTATAGTTAAAGCAGAAAATGGAGAAACTGAAACTTATACAATTAATGTTAAACGTAAGAAGAGTGATGATAATAAACTAAGTTCGTTATCAGTAAATGGATATTCAATTAGTCCAACATATAACTTCTCAGCTGACCCTGAAGTATTAGATTACTATGTTAATGTTAACTATGATAAAGAAACATTCGGAGGAACTGGTGATGTATTTGCTAGACCTCATAACAATACAGCTACTGTAGCTTTAGATGAACCAATTACATTAGTAACTGGTGAAGCTAAGAACTATAGAATTGTTGTAACAGCAGAAAATGGTAATATTAAAACATATACAATTCATGTAACTAAGTTACCATCTAACAATGCTGACCTTATTGCGGTAGACTTCAATGGAACAGCTACATTAACTGGTCAATTCGATGGAAAACACAAAACTGATTATGTTGTTAAAGTTCCATATGGACAATCAACATTTACAATCGAAGGTATTCCAGAAGTTGATTCTACTCAAGTAAGAGGAAATAATACATATTCATCAGATGTAGGAACAATAACAATTACTACATATGCTGAAATCTATGATGAAAATGGAACTGAAGAACAAAAAGCAGCAACTAAGACATATACATTCACAATTGAACAAGCTGAATCTAACAATGCTTACTTATCTAACTTATTAGTAAGAGCATATCCATTCGTTGGAGAACATGTAACATTCAGTCAAGCATACACTGATTACTCAATAGGTGATATTGATTCATCAGTATCAGGATTAGTAGTAGAAGCTACACCTGAAAATGCAAATTCAACAATTACATACTATGTAAATGGAACACTTCAAACAGATAATACAGTAGTATTACCTGATGGACCAAGTGGAGCTGGAACAATCACAGTTAAAGTAACTGCACCAGATAATTACACTACATTAGTATATACAATTGGATTTAAAAAGATTCAATCTGATAACAACTACTTAAAATCTTTAGTTCCAAATCATGGAACATTAAATCCAACATTCATTAAGACTGAACAACAATACTTATTAACAGTACCTAATGAATATACAGCAATTGAATTTGAAATAATTACTGAAAACAGAAATGCTAAGATTAATGTTAATTCAGGTGAAGATCAAACAGCAACTGATATTAAACCATACAAATATACATTAGATAACTTAGAAGTTGGAGATACTACTTTAGAAGTTAAAGTAACATCTCAAAGTAATAAAGCAAGAACTTATGTAGTAGTAGTTAGACGTGCTCAACCGGCAGCTAACTCAGATGCTACACTTGAAAGCTTAAGTGTTGATGATTATCCATTTATTATTGATGGAAGTTATACTTCAACAGTATTTAATAAGAATATTGAAGATTACTCAATTGGTGAAATTCCATATTCATTAACTAAGTTAAAAGTAAATTACAATACAACTCAAGGTGAATCTAACTCAAGTATGTTAGTTGGTGGAGCAAGTGTTGTAGCTGACTCAGATGGATTCATTACAATCCCAGTCGAAAATACATTAACAGGACTTGTTACTGTATTAGTAACTGCACCAGATGGATCAACTACTAAGACATACAATATCCACTACAAGAAACAAGCAAGTGATAATGCTTATCTAGCATCATTAACTACTAATAAAGGAAGCTTAAGTCCTGACTTTAGTAAGACAACATTAAACTATGACTTGGCATTACCTGAAGGTGAAAATTCATTCGTATTAACTGCAACTCTTGAAGATTCAAGATCTAAGTTAACAGTTAACGGTGAAGAAAAGACTAGTCCAGCTTCATATGCTAGAAGCGGATTATCATCAGGAGAATATACAATAGAATTTAAAGTAACTGCTGAAACAGGAGAAACTCAAACTTATAAAGTTAAAGTTACTGTTAATGCAACAGGTGAATTAATTACATCTGTTACATACGGACATACAATAGCAGACGGTTATATCTTAACTGTAGCTCCTAATAAGACTGCATTAGATATGAAGAATGAATTAGATAACGACAATGCTAAATTACAAGTTTGGACAGCTGATGAAACATCTCAATTAAGTGATACAGATGCTGTTGGAACTGGAATGATAGTTAAATTAGTTATCAATGGTGAAGAAAAAGATAGAAAAGTAATAGTAATTAAAGGTGATACAAATGGTGACGGAGAAGTTGATATCTTCGATGCCGTTGGATTATTGAACCATGACTTAGGTACATCTGCATTAACAGGTGCATACCTAAAAGCTGGTGACGTAAACGATGACAATGATGTTGATATCTTCGATGCCGTTGGAATTCTAAACCACGATTTAGGAGTAACACCAATTTCATCATATAAATAATATTGAAACCTAGAGGTTAATCCTCTAGGTGGATATATTCAAATATAAAAGATAAAAGGAGAGAAAGAAATGAAAAGAATAAAAGAGAAAATATCATTTATATTAGTATTATTACTATCTGTTTTTGTTGGATTCACTAATGTATATGCATCTGGATCTGCAACATATAAATTTGCAGGGCCAACAACTGCTACAGTAGGACAAGAAATAACAATCACTTTAGCAATAGATAATATAAATGGAGTAACTGGAGGTATCAAAGGATTCTCTGGTAACATTCAAGTAAGTGATGCAACTGTTTTAGAACTTCAATCAGGAACTGCTCATTCAGGAGCAACAATATCTGGTGGATTTAATAAAACAGCAATGAAGTTCAATGGTTTAGGTATGAACGGTAATATCGAATCTACTGAAACTATTTATGATTTCAAATTTAAAGCATTAAAAAATGGAACTGTTACAATTACAGTTATAAATGGAAAAATATCTGATACAAATAGCCAAGCTGCTACTGTATCTGTAACTCCAATTACAGTAACTGTTGGAGCAGCTGCACCTAAATCAACTGATGCAACATTAAAAGCATTAAGCTTATCTGGTTATACATTAACACCTGCATTTGCAGCAGGAACATTAAATTATTCATTAACTGCTAATGTACCAAATGGAACAAGTTCATTAACATTTACTGCAACTCCAAATGATTCAAAAGCTACAGTAAGTGGTAAAACATGTTCATTAAGTGTTGGATCTAATACTTGTAAAATATTAGTAACAGCAGAAGATGGAACAACTAAAAAAGAATATAAGGTAATAGTAGTTAGAGAACAAGCAGCTTCTCAACCATCAAGTGAACCTTCAAGTTCTAATCCAAATCCTGGTACTCAATCAAACGATGCAAATTTATTAGCATTAGGTGTTTCAGGATATACTTTAAGTCCTGCATTTAATAAAGATACTTTAACTTATACAGTTGATGTACCTAAAACTGCATCAAAAGTTACAATTACTGCAACTAAATCAAATACAAAAGCAACAGTTACAGGAACAGGTGATGTTACTTTAGCTGGTGAAAATAAATCTCAAACAGTAACAGTAACAGCAGAAGATGGAACAACAAAAACTTATACAATTAATATTAATTTAGTAGAACCAGTTGTTAAAGATTCTGATAATAAATTAAAATCCTTAGAAGTATCAGGTTATTCATTGTCACCTAAATTTAATGCTGACAAAACAAGTTATACTTTAACTGTTGGTGCTGATGTTAATAAGATTGATGTAAATGCTTTAGCAAATTCAGATAAGGCAAGTGTTTCAGTAAGTGGTACAACTGGATTAAAAGCAGGTAAAAATAATGTAACAGTAACAGTAACAGCGGAAGATGGTAAACAAAGAACTTATACAATCACAGTTACTAAAGAAGGCGGTAAAACTGATGAAACAAAAACAGAAGCCCCTAAATCAAGTGATAAAAAACTAAAGTATTTTGCTATTGGAGTTGCACATAAAATTACTCCAGAATATAATGACGACGTTGATAATTATGATGTTGAAGTACCATATGATGTAAGTGCGATAAAAGATACAGATATTAAATATGGGCAAAATGATAATAAAACAGATGTTAAAATTGAAAATACAGGTGAATTATTGGTAGGAGAACCAAGAGCAGTAAAAATGATTATAACAGCAGAAGATGGATCTCAAAGAGTAGTAACTTTAAACTTTACTAGAACTGATAAACCCAATGAAGCAAAAATAACTGATATTGATATTCCTGAAGCTAAGGATTTAGAATTTGATCCTGAAACTACAGAATATACATTTGAAGTTGGACCTAATGTTAAAAAATTAACTTTAGATGAAAAGACTTTAAAATTACCAGAAGGTACAAAGATTAAAAGTATTAAAGGTAATGAAAACTTTGGTGAAGGTGAAAACGTTGTTGTTGTAAAAGTAGTTGATAAATATGGCAATGAAGTTGATTACACTTTCATAGTTAAAAAATCCGCTAAAACAATTCTTGGTATGAAACCATTTGTTTTCTGGATTGTTTTAGGAATTATATTATTATTATTAGCTCTATTACTTCTTCTATTACTTCTAAGAAGAAAGAAAGAAGAAGAGGAAGAGGAGAAAACTCAACCAATTCAACCAGTTCCTCCAACTCCAGTAATAGATTTTAAACCTGAATTTAACTTTGGTTCTAGAAATGGAACAGATGATGATACAGTTTATACAGGTGGATCATTAAATCAAGATTCATCAATAGCAAATAAAACAGAAACTGAAAATAAACTTCCTCATCAAGAACCTAAGTATATTGATACAACTAAGGAAGATGCAAAAGAAATACCTTATGATCCATATGATGAGATCGTAACTAAGGATGAATTAATTGATGCAATACATGAAGGATTAGCATCTAAAAATCCAGAAAAATTAAAAATGCTTCTTGAACAAGAAGAATTAAATAGAAAAAAAGAAGCTTTAAGAAAAAAAGAAGAGGAAGATAGATAATGAAGACTAGAAAGTATCTAGTACTTTCTATCTTCTTTTTCCTTATAAACCCATTTATAGTAAATGCAGGAAGTGCATCACTTTATATAAGTGGAGATGGAAGTGTAACACAAGGTAAAAATGTTACAGTTCATGTTACATTAGGAAATATAAGTGAAGTTGAAGGTGGAGTAGTTGGTTTAAGTGGAAACATTAACTATGATTCAGGTAAATTATCATTGGTAAGTGGATCATGTACACATTCAACTACATTAAATACATCTAACATGAGATTTAATGGAGCATTTCCAACATCACCAATTACTTCAACAACCAATATATGTACATTAACTTTTACGGCTAATGCCACAGGATCTGCAAGTGTATCAATAAGTGATGTTAAAATATCAGATGCTGCAGCACATCCAGTAAGTGCATCAGGTGGATCTAAATCAATTAATATTAAAGAACCACCAAGCTCAAATAATAATTTAGTAAGTTTAAGTGTGTCTCCTGGATCAATTGGTTTTAATGGAGGAACATCTTATTCCACTGAAGTAGGTGCAAGCACTACAAGTGTAAATGTATCTGGACAAGTCCAAGATTCTAAAGCATCAGTAAGTGGATTAGGTTCTCATAACTTAAACTATGGATCTAATAAAATTAATGTTACAGTAACAGCGGAAGATGGTAGTAAAAAAACATATACTATAAATGTAATAAGAAAAGATGATAGAAGTACTAACAATAATATTAGTAGTTTAAAAATATCTAATGGTACTTTAAGACCTGGATTTTCAAAAGGTGTATTAGATTATGCCATGGATGTACCTTTCAGTGTATCTAAATTAAATATTAGTTGTACACCTGAAGATCCTAAAGCTAAATGTTCAGTTCACAACAATGATTTAGTTGCTGAAAAAACTACTAAAGTAACTGTTGTATGTACTGCTGAAAATGGAAATAGTAGAACATATAATATCAATGTTAAAAGAGGTAAAGATCCTAACAAAATATTATCTAAAGATAATAATTTAGTTAGTTTACTTGTTGATCAAGGTATTTTATCTCCAGCATTTGATATGAATAAAACTAACTATGTTGTATATTTACCATTTGAAATAAGTAATATAGATGTAGGATATCAAGTATCAGACACTGAATATGCAACAGTTAAGGTTAAAAGACCTGAAAGTTTAGCAGTTGGAAGTAATACAATAACATTAGATGTAACTGCTGAAGATGAATCAGTTAAAACATATACAATAACAGTTTATCGTGGTAAAAGTTTAGATGATGCAAATCTATCAACTAATTCTAATTTAAAATCAATTAAATTAAAAAAAGGTAGTTTAACTTCTAAATTTGAAAAAAATACATATATTTATAAATACACAGGTAAACCTAAAGTAGAAGCAATTGCGGAAGATGATAAAGCATCTATTAACATTGATAAAAATCATAAAGTATATGTTATTACAGTAACAGCAGAATCTGGTTCTACAAGTGTATATGTACTTATACCTGAAGAATTTAATTATCTAATTATAGTTGTTATTGCATTAGCGGTATTATCTTTAATTTTATTAATAATAGTAATAAAAAAGAAAAAAGATACCACAACAATTAACAATGAAAATAGAAAATCAGTTAAGAAATAACTGATTTTTTAATTTATATTTATAAAATATATGTTATAATTCTTATGTAATGCCTCTGTGGCGGAATTGGTAGACGCGTTGGACTCAAAATCCAATGATAGCAATATCGTGTCGGTTCGAGTCCGACCAGGGGCACCAGATTGATTTTTATTCGAACTATGCTCGATTTATATAAAAATGCACAATAATAGTGAAAAAAATGTCAAAAAATGATTAAAATGCACAATATTCCGAAAATATTGTGCGTTTTAATTTGCTTTTATAGAAAAATATGATATATTTTCATTGAGGTGAAAATTATGGAACCATTTAAAGCAAATAAATTGCCAATAGAATATAATATGGATAAAGAGTTACTATCTTTGATTTCTGAAGCAAATGAAAAGTATGGTGAGTATAAATCAAATTTAAAAAATAGCAAATTTGATTCAAAATTCTTTTTGGATTCAATAATTTTAAGTGAAAGTTTAAAGTCAACTCAGATCGAAGGTACACAAATATCACAAGATGAAATGTATTATTTAAAATATATGCCAAAAACTGATGAAACAAGTGAAATTCAAAATTTAAAAAAAGTTATAGATTATTCAAAAGTGTTTTTTGAAAGTGATAAAAAATTAGATATAAAAAAAATAAATAAAATGCATGAAATACTTTTAGATAGTGTTCGTGGTAATAATAAGGAGCCTGGAAAGATTAGAACAATACAAAATTGGATAGGACCTAAGGGATGTACGATTGAAGAAGCTATTTTTGTTCCACCATCACCAGAAGAAGTACCAATATTATTGGATAATTTATTTAATTATATGAATAATTTATATATAGATCCATTATTTATAAATATGGCAATATCCCATTCTCAATTTGAAACAATTCATGCCTATAGAGATGGAAATGGAAGATTAGGTAGAGCTCTTATACCAATTCAATTAGCTTTACTAACGAACGAAGAACCTATACTATTTTTATCTGAGGTAATTGAATTATATAAACCTAGTTATCATAGATATTTAAATGAGAGTAGAAATGGTAATATGTTAGGATTTATTAAATTTTTTCTTCAATGTATTATTGAGCAATGCAATAATTACATTGCAAAAATAAATCGAATACAAAAAATATATGAAAAAGATATGAAACTAATTGAAACATTAAATAGTAATGCAATATATAGAATTATGCCTGCTATAATGCATCAGATAGTTTTTACAAAAAAAGAAATAGAGGATGAATCAGGAGTATCTAGAAATACAGTATCTACATTGATTGATAAACTAGAAGAAATAGGCATTCTTGTTAAAGATTCGACATATGCAAAACTTGGGTATAGGTATAATGAAATATATAATGTATTTGTTGGTAAAAATATGATATAATTAAGTTACTGATTGATATCAGATTTGTCTTAGTGTGAGCGAGTTGTAAACCACTTCATCGTTCGCACCATTTATATTTGAATGAAAGATAACTATTATAGTTATCTTTTTTAATTATTATTTTATATAATATATATGTGATGTATATGAAAGTATTAACAATTAAAGAACCTTTTGCAACTTTAATTAAAGAAGGTTATAAAGTATATGAATTTAGAACATGGAAAACTAACTTTAGAGGTGAGTTTTTAATACATGCGGGTAAATCCATTGATAAAAAAGCAATGGAAAAATATAAACATCTTAATTTAAATATAAATCCAGGACACATAATAGCTAAAGCTAAAATAACTGATTGCATTAAAATAGATGATGATGCTAAAAAGATGTTATCTAAAATAAATAAATATGAAATATATACTAATTCTATTAATAGTAAAGAAGAAAAATTATATGGATTTAAAGTAGAAGATGTAGAACCTATAAATCCTATAGAAATATCAGGTAAATTATCTTTTTGGGAATATAATTTATAATATTCAACTTCAAGTTTAGTTAATTCAACTCACAATTTATTACATTTATGTGATATTATATATATAATTATTTTGGAAAGAAGGAGAGAACATGAAGAAGAAACTATTATTAGTATTTGCAATTCTTTGTACTTTAATAATTGCAACAGGATGTGAAAAGAAAGAAAAGAAAGAAGATAACAAACCAAAAGAAACTGCTATAGCATTCAAAAAAGAATATGAAAAAGTAAATGGTAAAACAATGAAGGATGATATCAAATATAGAACTTTAAAAATTGATGAAAAGAATCCTTATGTTAAAGTATCAATTGATGAAATAGCTAAGAAAATCAAAAATGGTGAATCATTCTATTTATATGTAGGTGATCATTTATGTCCTTGGTGTAGATCAGGAATTGAAAAAATGATTGAAGTTGCTAACAGAGAAAAAATTGATACAATTTACTATGTTGATTTCTGGGATGATGATCACAATGAAATCTTAAGAGAATTATATGATGTTGAAATTAAAGGAAAGAAAACATCATTTAAGATTACTCAAGAAGCAACTGAAGGTTATAAAGTATTATATGAAGCAGTTAAAGATATGGGACTTAAAGATTACACTGTAACTAAAGATGGTAAAGAATATACAGTACCTAATGTTAAAAAGGTTTATGGTGGAGATCATTTCTATTTTAATAAAGGTGTATGTAAAAAGTATGTTACTTTAAGAGTTCCATCACTAGCTAAAGCTACTGATGAATTAACTGAAGAAGTCTTAAAAGAACAAGATAAAGTTTATACTGATTTATTCACATTCTCTAATGCTTGTACTGGTGAAGGAGATTGTTAAGTAAACTTGGAGTAATCCAAGTTTTTCTTTTATATATAAAAATAAATATAGTATAATATTAATAGGGTGATAGGTATGATAAAGTTAGTTTTAGTAAGACATGGACAAAGTATGTGGAATCTTGAAAATAGATTTACAGGCTGGACTGATGTTGAACTATCTGAACAAGGAATAAAAGAGGCTAAAGAAGCAGGAGTTGTTTTAAAGGAAAAAGGATATACATTTGATGTAGCATATACTTCTGTATTAAAAAGAGCAAATGATACTTTAAAATATATATTAGAAGAATTAGGTGAAACTAATATTCCTATAAATAAAAGTTGGAGATTAAATGAACGCCACTATGGAGCACTTCAAGGATTAAATAAAGCAGAAACTGCCGAAGAATACGGTGATGAACAAGTACATATTTGGAGAAGAAGCTATGATGTTCAACCACCATCATTAACTGATGACGATGATAGATATAAAGAAATGTTAGATAAATATCAAGAGTATATTCCTCACACTGAATGTTTAAAAGACACAGTTGAAAGAGTTATTCCTTATTGGAAATCAGATATATTACCATCACTTAAAGAAGGTAAAAAAATAATAATTGTTGCTCATGGCAATAGTTTAAGAGGATTAATTAAATATTTAGATAATATATCAGATGAAGATATAGTAGGACTTGAAATACCAACAGGTAATCCATTAGTTTATGAATTAGATGATGAATTAAAACCTATTAAACATTATTATTTAAAATAATATGGTATAATTGAAGTAGGTGAATAATATGAAAAAAAATAAAATATCTTTAATATTAAATATAATTATAGTTGTTTTAGTATTATTAGGAACTATATTTATGTTTACAGGAATAAAATTTATGCCTGATAATGCTCATTTAGAAGAAAGAGGATTATCAATGTTTAAATATTATACAGTAGATTCAAATTTATTAGTTGGATTTGCATCATTCTTACTTGTAATATTTAATATATTATTACTAAAAAAGAAAATAAAACAAATACCAAGTTTAATATATATTATTAAAATGATATCAACAGCAGGTATTACAATTACATTCTTAGTAACATTCTTCTTGCTTGTTCCTCAACATGGATTATATGCAATGTATAATAACAATAATCTATTCTTCCATTTATTTGTTCCTGTACTTGCATTAGTGTCATTTATAGGATTTGAACAATATGATAGTAAATATAGACAAGCAGGTTTAGGATTAATTCCTATGGCTGTATATTCAATATACTATTTAACTAATATAGTTACTCATGTTGATCAAGTAGCTATATATGACTTCTATGGATTCTTAAAAGGTGATATACATAACATCTATTATGTTATACCAGTTATGTTTATAGGAGCATATGTTATTTCATTATTAATTATATTTATAAATAAGAAAATATCAGATTAATCTGATATTTTTTGACTATAATAACGCTTGTTCGATAAAATATTTGAAAATTATATAATAAAATGATAAAATATGTAGCAATTAAGAGGGGAATTATTATGTTAAAAAATTATAAATTAGTAGATTTACTTAATGCTAATGTAGATAATTTTACAACTGATAGAGGTCTTGAAATTAGAAGAAAGTATGCAAAATTATTGAAATTTTTCTTAAAAATAGCTACACCTGAAAAAATAATAGTTGATAATTATCCACAATTAAATAAGAACGAACCATATATTTTTGCGTCTACACATGGATTTAGTAGTGATATTATCGCATGCCTTGCTACCATTGACAGAAGTGCTTATCTTTTGATGGGATCAACTAATCAAATAGAATATAATAGATTAATGTATGCAGCATGGTTAAACGGTTTTATTTATGTAAATAGATTAGATGATGTTAGTAGACAACAATCAGTTAAAAAAATGGAAAGGGTTTTAAATAGTGGAAGTAGTGTATTAATATTTCCGGAAGGAGGATATAATAATACAGAAAATAATTTATGCAATAAACTTTTTGCTGGACCATATGTTTTAGCGAAAAAAACAGGTTGCAAAGTTGTTCCTATTGCTCCGTTTTATGAACAAAATAGTGATAAAATATATATGAATTATGGAGAACCTATAGATTTAGGTGAATTTCCTGATAAAAAAGAAGCATTATTATATTTAAGAGATGTTCTTTCGACAATGGTATATGAAAACATGGAAAAGCACTCATCTCCATATATAAGAAATGAAGATGTAGACGAACATATTTCATTTATGGAGCAAAGAAGAAAAGAATATTTAAAAAACCCATGGACAAGAGATGTTTGGGATGAAGAACTAACTCAATACTTAGATAGTGATGAAAGAGAATATAATGCAACAATGGAAACTTTAGAAAAAGTTCATATTGATGAAAAGAATGCTGCTGTTATGGGACCTATTCTTGCTAGAAGAATGGAATGTAAAAAGCATAATTTTAATAACTATATGCATAATAATTGGAATAAAAAAAATATATAGAAAACTATATATTTTTTTTGTTTTTTGTTATAATTTAACTAACATAATAAAGGAGGTAATAAGAAATGATTTTTTCATTAAGAACAATGGAATTTGAACTTCCTGCATTAGCAGTATTATTATTGATAATTTTATGCTTTTTTTATTTTTCAAAAAGAAGAGTGGCATTAGTTGAAAACAAAACGTATGAAGTAATGCTAATTACATCGCTAGCAAGTGCTATTATAGATACAATTATACATATTATTTGTTCAATGAATCCATTTGATGTAATCCAATTGAAGTATTATTCTTTAATAAATATTTTAAATAAATTTGTTTCGTCAGGGTTGGTTATTGTATTTAGTATGTTATGCTTATATACCATTTTAATTTCAAAAGAAAAAATAAGAAATAATTCCCAAAAAATAGCATTATTATTTATTATAATGGATTTAATATATTTTGGTGCTACTTGGTTTTTTAATATTGAATTGTTGGATTTAGGCTTGGGAACAAATGCAACGGGATCTCTTATTAATTTTGCATTTATAGGTGTTGCCTTCTTTATATTATTATCATTAGTTATAACAATCACAAATTTTAAAAGAGATAAAAGATATTATGCTATCTTTATTATAATAGGATTATTATTTATATTATATGTATGTGCATATTTCTTTAAAGCATTAATTATATATGATATAGCTATGGCTTTATTTTGCTATGTTATGTATTTTTCAATTGAAAATCCTGATGTTAAAATGGTTCAACAAATGGAAATTGCTAAAGAACAAGCTGAAAGAGCTAACAACGCAAAATCTGAATTTTTATCTTCAATGTCTCATGAAATAAGAACACCACTAAATGCTATTGTAGGTTTATCTGAAGATAATTTAAATTATCGAGATAAATTACCACAAGAAGTATTAGAAAATTCAGAAGATATTATTACTGCATCTCAAACACTTCTTGAAATTGTTGGTAATATATTAGATATCAATAAAATTGAAGCAAATAAGATGGAATTAGTTGAAGGACCATATAATTTTAAAGAAGAAATAGAAGATATGTGTAAGATAACTCAAACAAGAATCGGTGAAAAAAATGTAATGTTTAATTTAAATGTTGCTCAAGATATTCCATTTGAATTATATGGAGATAAAGGTAAAGTAAAATGTGTTATTAATAACTTATTAACTAATTCAATTAAATATACACAAGAGGGAACTATTGATTTATCTATCAAATGTATTAATGATTTGAAAAATAATGTTTCTAATTTAATTATTACTTGTAAAGATACGGGAAGAGGAATTAAATCAGAGAATATTAATAAATTATTTAATCAATTTGAAAGACTAGATATTGAAAAGAATAGTACAACTGAAGGAACTGGATTAGGTTTAGCAATAACAAAAGCATTTGTTGAAATGATGGGCGGAAAAATAAATGTTCAATCTCAATTTGGTAAAGGTTCATTATTTATGATTCAACTACCTCAAAAGATAAGTAAACTAGTTGATCCAGATAAACTAATGGATGGTGGAAAAGTTGTTCACTTAAATACTGATTTCTTTGGTGAAAAAGAAGTATCATACAATAATAGAAGAGTATTAATTGTTGATGATAATAAATTAAATATAAAAGTTGCTAAAAAAGCATTAGCTGATTTCAATTTTGAATTAGATGAGTGTTATGATGGACAAGAGTGTCTAGATAAAATTGCCTCAGGTTCTAAATATGATTTAATTTTAATGGATATCATGATGCCTAATATGTCTGGTGAAACTGCTCTTGAAAAGCTAAAAGAAAATCCGAATTTCAACACTCCAGTTATAGCTTTAACAGCTGATGCAGTTGCTGGAGCAATGGAAAAATATTTAGATGAAGGATTCACAAATTATATAGCTAAACCATTTAATCGAGATCAAATAAAAGAAAAATTAGATAAAATATTTAAATAAGGTGTAATATATATGCTTAAATACTTATTTTAATTGACTTTATCGTACATATTTATTATACTAATCATGTAATTTTGTAGGAAAGACCAGTGCGTTTAAATGAATACTTAAGAGAAGGCTAGTTGGTGGAAATGCCTAGTAGGAGTTTAAAATAGTTAACAAACATTTCTAATGCAAACGCTTATCAGCGATATGATTAATGAAGAGTACCTATGTAAAGTAAGGTGGCACCGCGGGTTTATCTCGTCCTTACATTATGTAGGTTTTTTTGTTTTTTAGGAGGGGATACGTGTGAAAACAAAGTTAGATGAATCTAATTGGAGTAGATATAATCTATTTCAAAGATTTGATGATAATGTTAATCCAAATGCAATTATCACAACTGAAATAGATATAACTAATATCTATAATTATTGTAAAAAGAATGATATTTCTATCTATGCTGGAATTGGATATTTTATAAATGGTGTAGTTAATAAAATAGATAATTTTAGAATAAGAAGAGAAAAGGACGAATTCTATTTATACGATAAAGTTGGAATTGGTTACACTGAAAATATTAATGATGACACTATTGGATTCTTTAGAGTGGATATGGTTGATTCATTGAAAGAATATGCAAAAGTATTTGAAGAAAAAAGAAATTTAATGTTTACCACTGATCATAATTTTAGATCAGGAGAAAAGAAATATGATGAAATATGGGTATCTTGTCAACCATGGTATCATTTTACAAGTTTAATACCTCCATTTTCAAAGGGAAGCATTCCTCAATTCAATTGGGATAAATTTAAGATAAGCGAAGATAAGGTTACTACAAATTTAATGGTATGTATCCATCATGGATTTGCTGATGGTTCTCATATTGGTAAATTTATAAATACATTACAAGAAGATATCAATAATTTTAAGGGAGATGAATAATATGATAACTAAACAAAAAGGAACAAAAGATGTTTTTGGAGAAGAAGCTAAAAAGAGATTATATGTAAATGATGTATTAAATGCATTATGTGAAAAATATAACTATGGTTATATTGAAACACCTGTATTTGAGGATTATGAATTATTCCACCGTGGTATGGGTGAAACAACTGATGTTGTAACAAAAGAAACATATGACTTTAAAGATCGTGGAGATAGATTATTAACTTTAAGACCAGAAGGAACTGCAGGTGTAGTTAGATGGTTTATTGAAAATAAATTATATGGTAATTTATCTGATCCAGTTAAAGCATATTACAACATGAAGATGTATAGATATGAACGTCCTCAAAAGGGAAGAATGAGAGAATTAACTCAATGGGGATTTGAAATGTTTGGAACTGATTCAGTAGAAGCAGATGCTGAAGTTATTTCTTTAGCTTACAATGCATACAGATTACTTGGATTAGATGATGTTAAAGTTAAAATCAATTCTTTAGGTGATGCTGAATCTAGACAAAAATATCATGATGTATTAGTTGATTATTTTAGACCACATATCCATGAATTATGTGAAGATTGCCAAGCAAGATTAGATAAAAATCCTTTAAGAATATTAGATTGTAAAGTTGATGCAGGATGTGAATTAATTGAAAATGCACCAACTACTTTAGATAACTTAAACGAAGAATCTAGAACTAGATTTGAAAGATTAAAAGAAATATTAGATTTAATGGAAATTGAATATGAAGTAGATACTAAGTTAGTTAGAGGATTAGATTATTATAATCACGTAGTATTTGAAGTATTCTATGGAGATTCATTAGCTCTAGGTGGCGGAGGACGTTACAATGGTCTTGTTGAAACTTTAGGTGGCCCAAGTGTTCCAGGTGTTGGATTTGCCATGGGCTATGATAGAACTTTAGAAGCCATTGAAGAAGCAGGTATTAATATTCCAATTAGAAAAGATATAGATGTATATATTTTAGCAGTATCTGATACAGAAAGAGAAACTGCAATATATTTAACACAAAACTTAAGATTAAATGGCTTTATTGCTGAAACAGATTTAATGAATCGTGCATTAAAAGCTCAATTTAAATCAGTTGATAGATTAAATCCTAAATTCTTCATGGTATTAAATGATGAAGATTTAGCTAAAAATGAAGTTGTATTAAAAGATAATGTAACTAAAGAAGAAGAAAGAGTTAAATTAAACGATATAGTTGATTATTTAGATATGCATATGTAGGAGATGATTATATGAGAAAGGTTTACAATGAAACAATCAATCTTGAATCTCTAGGTAAAACTGTTACTCTTGCTGGATGGGTAGGAAGAAAAAGAGACCTAGGTGGTTTAATATTTATTGATTTAAGAGATAGAACTGGAATTATTCAATTAGTAATTAGTCCAGAAAACAAAAACTATGAAATAGCTAACACATTAAAAAATGAATATGTTATTGAAGTAGTTGGTAAAGTAGTAGAAAGAAGTAGTAAAAATCCAAATTTAAAAACAGGTGACGTTGAAATTGAAGTAGATGAATTAACTATTTTAAATACATGTGAAGAACTACCTTTCCAAATTGTTGATGAAGTAAATACTTCAGAAGACAATAGATTAAAATATAGATATTTAGATTTAAGAAGAAATAAATTAAAAAATAACTTATTCTTAAGAAATGATGTATTACATTACTTAAGAAATAAAATGTATGATTTAGGATTTGTAGAGGTTGAAACTCCAATTTTAACTGCATCATCTCCAGAAGGTGCAAGAGACTTTGTTGTTCCTTCACGTGTATATCCTGGAAAGTTCTATGCACTTCCTCAAGCTCCTCAAATATATAAAGAGTTGCTTATGGTAGGTGGATTTGAAAAATATTTCCAAGTAGCACCATGCTTTAGAGATGAAGACCCAAGAGCAGATAGAACATTAGAATTCTATCAATTAGACTTAGAAATGAGTTTCGTTGATGAAGATGATATTTTAAATGTAGGAGAAGAAATCTTCTATGATACATTTACTAAATTTAGTAATAAGAAGGTAAGTCCAAGACCATTTAGAAGAATTGCTTATAAAGACGCGATTGATTTATATGGTTCTGATAAACCAGATATTAGATTTGAAATGGAAATACAAGATATTTCAGATGTATTTGCTAATACTGAATTTACTGTATTTAAAACTGTATTAGAAGAAAAAGGTATTATTAATGCTATAGTTGCTAAAGGAGCAACAGATAAATACTCTAGAAAACAATTAGATGAATTAACTGAATTTGCTAAGAGTAAAAAAGCAAGTGGTCTTGCATATTTAAAATATGATGATGAAATTACAGGATCAGTTGCTAAAGTATTAAGTGATGCTGAAAAAGAAGCAATTAAAACTAAATTAAATATTGAAAAAGGAGATTTAGTATTAATTATTTCTGGTAATAGAAAGATTGTTAAACCAGCTTTAGGACAATTAAGATTAAGAGTTGCTAATGATTTAGGTTTAATTGATAACGATAGATTAGAATTATGTATTATAAATGACTTCCCAATGTTTGAGTGGGATGAAAATCAAGAAAAATGGGATTTTTGCCACAATCCATTTAGTTTACCTCATGGTGGTGTTGATGCATATAAATCAGATGATTTAGAAAATATTTTAGCTTACCAATTCGACTTTGTTTGTAATGGTAATGAAATGGCATCAGGTGCAATTAGAAACCATGACTTAGATTCACTTGCTAAAGGATTTGAAATAGTAGGATACCCAAGAGAAGAAGTTGAAAAGAGATTTAGATCAATCTTCACTTCATTTAAATATGGATGTCCTCCACATGGTGGAATGGCTCCTGGTTTAGATAGAATCTTAATGTTAATTCAAGATGAACCAAACTTAAGAGAAGTTCAAGCATTCCCACCAAGTGCATCAGGTATGGACTTAATGATGGGATCACCATCTGAATTAACTAAAGAACAATTAGAAGAATTAAAAATAGAATTCAAAAAAGAAGACGGAAAGGACGATAAAGATGAATAAATATAGAACTCATTTAATTAAAGAATTAAATACAGATATTAAAGATACTGTTGTCGTATCAGGATGGGTTGAAAACATAAGAGACCACGGTGGTGTTTTATTCTTAGACTTAAGAGATGACACAGGTATTTTACAAACTGTATCAAATGATGATGATATGTTTAAAGGATTAGCTAAAGAATCAGTAGTTAAATTAACTGGTACAATTAGAAAAAGAGATGAAGAAACATTCAATGATAAAATCTCAACTGGTGAATTCGAATTATTAGTTACTGATTTAGAAGTATTAGGTGAATCTTTACATGAATTACCATTTGATATTAAAACAAGTAAAAATGTTAAAGAAGATATTAGATTAAAATATAGATACTTAGATATGCGTAATGAAAAGGTAAAAGATAATCTTAAATTAAGAAGTGATGTATTACATTTCTTAAGAAACAAAATGTATGATTTAGATTTTACTGAAGTACAAACTCCAATTTTAACTGCATCATCACCAGAAGGTGCAAGAGACTTTGTCGTTCCATCACGTATTTATCCAGGTAAATTCTATGCATTACCACAAGCACCTCAAATATATAAAGAGTTACTTATGGTAGGTGGTTTCTCTAAATATTTCCAAGTTGCTCCATGCTTCAGAGATGAAGATCCAAGAGCAGATAGAACATTAGAATTTTATCAATTAGACTTAGAAATGTCATTTGTAGAAGAAGAAGAAGTATTAGCTGTAGGTGAAGATATTTTCTATTCAGTATTTAAAGAATTCTCTGATAAAGAAGTATCTAAACCTCCATTTAGAAGAATTGCATATAAAGATGCAATGGAAGACTATGGTACAGATAAACCAGATTTAAGAAACCCACTTATTATTAAAGATGCAAGTGAAGTATTAAAAGATACAACATTTGGACCTTTCAAAAATTCAGTTATTAAAGTTATAGTTGCTGATGGAATAGGTGAAAACTCAAACTCATGGTTTAATGAAATAGTTGATTTTGCTTCATCAATTGGTATGCCAGGAATTGGTTATATTACATTAATAGAAAATGGATCATTAAAAGGACCTATCGATAAATTCTTATCTGATGAAGAAAGAGCAGCTTTAATTAAAGAATTTGATATGAAGACAAACTCAGTTATGTTCTTCATAGCTAATAAAGTTAAAAAGGTAGCTCAAAAATTTGCAGGACAAATTAGAGACTATGTTGGAAACAAAATGGGATTAATTGATACAAATAAATTAGAATTATGTATTATTAAAGATTTCCCAATGTTTGAATATTCAGATACAACTAAGAAGTTAGAATTCTGTCATAACCCATTCAGTTTACCTCATGATGGAATTGATGCATATAAGACAGATGATTTAGAAAGTATCTTAGCATACCAATTTGACTTCGTTTGTAATGGAAATGAAATGGCATCAGGTGCAATAAGAAACCATGATATCAATTCATTAATTAAAGGATTCGAAGTAGTAGGATATACTAAAGAAGAAGTAGAAGAAAGATTCAAATCATTAATGACTGCATTTAAATATGGATGTCCTCCACATGGTGGAATGGCTCCAGGTTTAGATAGAATCTTAATGCTTATTAAAGATGAACCAAACTTAAGAGAAGTTCAAGCATTCCCACCAAGTGCTTCTGGACAAGATGCAATGATGGGTTCTCCTTCAAACTTAACTTTACAACAATTAAGAGAGTTAGGAATTAAAATAAAGGAGGATAAATAATATGGAATTTAATGAACAAACTATAGATAAATTAGCTGATTTATTAATGATTGGTTTAACTCCTGAAGAAAACAAAATGGTTTTAGATGAATTTGAAGTTATAGATGCTAACATCAATAAAATCAATGAAATTGAAGGTATTGGTGAAGCTAAACCTATGACTCATGCATTAGATGATTTTGAGTGTGTTTTAAGAGAAGATATTCCTGAGGAATCTCCTTCAATTGATGATTTACTATCTAACTGTGATTTCCGTGATGGAGACGAAGTAGAAGTACCAAAGGTGGTGGAATAATATGATGGATAAAACTATAGTAGAATTACATGAAGAATTAAAAAACAAAAATGTAACATCTCAAGAATTAGTTGATGAATCTATTAAAAAATCACATGAAGTACAAGAAAAATGTAATGCTTTTGTTACAATCATGGATGATGCTAAAGGAACTGAAGTAAACGATGATTTACTTTCAGGAATTCCTTTTGGTATTAAAGATAATTATTCTACTAAAGGAATATTATCTACAGGATCATCAAATACATTAAAGGATTATGTTCCTTTCTTTACTGCAACTGCTATTGAGAATTTATTATCTCATGGATGTGTTCCAGTAAATAAAACAGCTATGGATGAATTTGGTATGGGTGGAACAGGAACAACTGCTCACACTGGTGTACAAAAAAATCCATGGGATACAACAAGAATGTGTGCTGGTTCATCATCTGGATCTGCTGCTGCCGTAGCTGCTGGTGTTTATCCATTTGCTACAGGATCAGATACAGGAGATTCAATTAGAAAACCTGCAGCCTTCTGTGGTATTGTTGGATATAAACCAACATATGGAATGATTTCAAGATATGGATTATTTGCATTTGCATCATCTTTAGATACATGTGGTGTTTTAGCAAGAAGTGTTCAAGATGCCGCTATCGTTGTTGATGCAATGAAGGGAATTGATCCAAAAGACATGACATCTTGGGATTCATCAAATATTAATTTATATAAAGATTTAACTACTGATGTTAAAGGAAAGAAATTATTCTATATTAAAGAATTAGTTGATAAATCAAATTATAAAAATTTACCTAAAGAAACAGAAGAACATTTAGATAATTTCATGAAAACTATCGAAACTGTTAAAAGTTTAGGTATTGAAGTAGAAGAAGTATCTATTGATCAAAAACTATTAAATGCTATTGCTTCAACTTATGTAGTTATTTCATGTGCTGAAGCAACATCTAATATGTCTAACTTAACTGGATTTGCTTTCGGACCACGTGGAGAAGGAAACACATTCCAAGAAGTTATGAAAGATCATAGAACTAAAGGCTTCTCATCATTAATTAAGAGAAGATTTGTAATTGGTTCATATGTTTTACAAACAATTAACCAAGATAGATATTTCAAAAATGCTCAAAGAGCAAGAAGATTAATTGTTGATGCAATTAAAGAACAATTTAAAAAGTATGATGGTATGATTTTACCAGTAGGAACTGGTCCAGCTACTAAGATAGATAATACAGATAAAGTAACTGATGATGAATTAACTCCATTAGATGAACATCTACAAATTGGAAACTTTGGTGGATTCCCATCAATTACAATTCCAAATGGATTTGTTAATGATTTACCAGTAGGTATAAATATTACAGGTAACTGTTATGATGACCAAACTGTATTAAATATTGCTTATGCTCTAGAGTCTAAGATGGATTATAAAAATCAAATAGCTAAGGAGGTAAAGTAATATGGGTAAATACTATGCAACAATTGGTCTAGAAATGCACTGTGAAGGATCTTTAACTAAATCTAAAGTATTCTCACCTGCAAGAAATGAATATACAGATGAATCAAATGTTAACGTATCTCCAATAGATATGGGATTCCCAGGAGTACTTCCAGTAGCTAATAAAGAAGCAGTAAGAATGTCTATCATGATGGCTACAATCTTACATGCAAGAATTCCTGAATATATGTATTGGGAAAGAAAGAACTATTATTATCCAGACCTTCCAAAAGGATATCAAATAACTCAAAACCCACCAGAAGAATGTGTTGGTAACGGAGGTTACATTGATATTGAAAGAGAAGATGGATCAATATTTAGAGTTGATATTGATAACTTACACTTAGAAGAAGATGCTGCTCAATTAACACACCTTTATGATACAACAACAATTAACTATAATAGAGCAGGAAATCCTTTATTTGAACTTGTTACAGGACCATGTCTTCATTCAGCAGATGATGCTGTATCATTCCTTGAATATATGAGAGCTATCTATCAATACTGTGGTATTTCAGAAGCTGACTCTAAAAAAGGTCATTTAAGATGTGATGTTAACGTATCTATTTCAGAAGATGAAAATAAATTAGGTACTAAAGTTGAAATTAAAAATGTTAACTCATTCTCTTCAGTAAGAGATGCAATTAACTATGAAATTGAAAGACAATCAGATCTTAAAGATGAAGGAAGATATGATGAAGAAGTAAGACAAGAAACAAGAAGATGGGATGAAGATTCTCAATCTACAATCGCGATGAGAGATAAAGTAGATGCAGAAGACTATAAATATTTTGTTGAACCAAATATTCCTAGAATAAGATTAACTGATGAATGGGTTAAGGAAATTCAAGATTCAATTCCTGAACTTCCATATGAAAGAAAAGAAAACTACATGACTAAACTTGGTTTATCAGCTTATGATGCAGGAATAATTATTAAAGATATTAAAACAGCTACATACTTTGAAGAATGCGTTAAATTAGGTATTGATCCTAAAACTGCAGCTAACTGGTTATGTACTCAAATATTAGGATATGTTTATCAACATGAAACTGAAATTGATAAAATATTCTTAACACCAGATAGATTACATCAAATAACTGAAGCTGTTAAATCAGGTGAAATTTCATCTAAACAAGCTAAAGAAGTATTTGCTTTAACTTTTGAAGAAGAGAAAGAACCTAAAGATATCATGGAAGCACATGGTATTAAACAAATGAGCAACGATGGTGAATTATTAGATATAGTTATTAAAGTATTAGATAATTCAGAAGCTCAAGTTCAACAATTTAAAGATGGTGCTACAAATGTATTCAATTACTTTGTTGGACAAGTAATGAAGGAAACTAAGGGACAAGCTAACCCAGTTAAATTAAAAGAGTTCTTAGACCAAGAATTAGGAAAGAGATAATTTATATTATCTCTTTTTTTGTTATAATATAGTTGGTGATTAAAATGATTTCATTAATCGTAGCGCGTTCTAAAAATAATTGTATAGGTAAAGATGGTAATATACCATGGAAGATAAAAGGAGAACAAAAACAATTTAAAGAATTAACAACAAATAACATAGTTATAATGGGAAGAAATAGCTATGAAGAAATTGGGCATCCTCTTCCTAATAGATTAAATATTGTTGTATCAAGAACAAAAGAATTTAAAGGTGATAATTTAATAACAGTAAAATCTTTACAAGAAGCTTTAGAATATACAGATGGAAAAGAAATATATATAGCAGGTGGATATGGAATATTTAAAGAGGCAATGCCATATGTTGATAAGATGTATATAACTGAAGTAGATATGGAAGTTGAAAATGGAACTGTATTCTTTCCTGAATTTAATGAAGATGAATTTGATATTGAGTCAGGTGAAGAATTAGGTGATGAAATAAAATATAAAAGAACTATTTATACAAGAAAAAAATAGAAAGGGATTATATGAAAAAGAAAATTGCTATTGTATTAGCTATTATTTTATTAATAGTAACAACTATTTTCTCAATTATATTTGGTCAAACATATACTTATAAAATAGATAATGTTACTGAAGTAAATGATATTAATAATTTTACTATTACCTTTGATAATGAAGATATAGTTAAGATAGTTAATAAAAAAATAGATAATAATAGATTAATTATTAAATTAAAATCAATAAAAAAAGGTAAAACAGGTATAAATATATCATCTAATGATGAATCATATAATTATTTATCTTCTTTATATGTTAATTCATTTGGAATAATTACAATTGATTCTATATTTGGTAAATTCAATGGATGTATTCTTATAACAATATCAATTATTATTCTAATAATATATTCATTAATAGTATTAATATATAATTATAAAAACAATGTTAAAGATAATTTATATCAATATAAAAATATATCTTATCTAGGATTAATATTATTCTTAATATCTTTATTATTACATATGATAATAACTTTAGTTACTAATCAATATTCAGGTTTAGTGGATACATTAAAAAATGTAATCAGGACAAGTAGTTTTTCAATTTTTTTATTAGTTCCAATTACATTTGTAGTATCTATTTTAGTAACAATAAGTAATATTAATTTAGTAAGAAGAGAAGGTAAAACATGGAGAAATATGTTAGGTATTATACTTAGCTTATTCTTTATAGCATTTACTATTTTACCTGATGTAATGTATAGATTCACATTTACTAATGAATTAATAAATATCCACAACATGAATTCAATTGATTATTATATATATCAATTCATTGAAAGTACTATTTATATAGTACAAGCTTATATAGTATTTATCTTAATTGGAACAATTATTATAGGTATTAAATCAGCTAAAAGAATTCCTCAATATGATAAAGATTATATTATTATCTTAGGATGCATGATAAAAAAAGATGGCAGTTTAACTCCACTTCTTAAAGGTAGAGTCGATAAAGCAATTGAATTTGCCAAAAAACAAAAAGAGTTAACAGGCAAAGATATTATATTTGTTACATCAGGTGGCCAAGGATCAAATGAAGTTATATCTGAAGGTGAAGCAATGTATAATTATCTAATATCCAAAGGTATTAATAAAAAACAAATAATATTAGAAGATAAATCTAAAACAACATTTGAAAATTTAAAATTTTCTAAACAATTAATTAATAATAAAAAAGCTAAAATAGCTTTTTCAACAACTAACTATCATGTATTTAGAGCAGGCATATATGCAACTAACTTAAATATGAAAGTAGAAGGAATAGGTGCTAAAACAAAAGCATACTTTTGGGTAAATGCATTTATAAGAGAATTTATTGCAACTATAGTTTCAAGAAAGAAATCGCATATCATAGTTATCTTGGGATTATTTATGATATCAATTCTTTCATTAGTATTAGAATATATATCAATTATTATCTAAATAAATATGAGAAATCATATTTATTTTTTGCATGTGAATTCAACAAGTAATATTATTGTTTACGGTCTTATATGTGACTGAAAAGGGGAGTTTATATGGAAAAAAGTAAGTTAATAATTTTAGACAGAATGTATTTAGAAGAAATTGTTATTTATTTAGAAGAAAAAGGAGGTGAAGTATTATTTGATGAATCACATGATATTAAGCAATTACTTTTAACAATTGGTATAACATCAGATTTAAAAGGATTTATTTATATAAATGATGCTATTCTTTGTATTATTGAAAATAATGTTGAAGAAATAGGTAAAGTATATCACTTTGTAGCAACTAAACATCATGTGAGTACTTCATCAGTTGAAAGAAGTATTAGATATGCAATAGATTCATCAGAGGAAAAAGGAAATGGTAATTTAAAAAGAAGAATATTTAATGATTCATATGATATATATGGAAATAAATTATCTAATTCTAAATATCTATTTACACTTGCTAATTATTTAGCATATTAAGTGTAAAGTATTATTCATAAATACATAAGTAAAAAGACATCCATGATATAATTTTTATAGAATAGATGTGAGTGTTTATGAATGAAAAATTTACTCAATTGGAAATTGTTAATTCTACACAAGCTGGTGGAGATCCTTCTTCCAGTGGTGGTGGAAGCAACAAATGGTTCAATGTAATCGTAATCGTATTCATCTTGCTAGTAGCAGGAGTTTTTGCTATGTTCCAATTAGGGGCTCTATCTATAAGTGATTTAGTAAAAAAAGATCCTGATGATGTCATGGTATTTAATACAACAGAATCAACTGAAAGTACATCTTTAGCTACAATATCAACATCATCAACTGGAATAAATGGAACAACAATTGGAACAACTACAACTTCAAGAACAACAGTAGAAACAACTACAACAAGTATACCTACTGTAAGTGATGAAATAAGATCATTATATGAAAAACTTAAAAAAGGAAGTTGGGAATGTAATGATTCAAATTTAGTTTGTACAAATAAAGAAAAATATGGGGAGATTTATTACATAATATCTTTTGATTTAATTAATTTGAATTTTAAATTAAAAAATCCAGAAGGTTCTGAAGATACATATGAATTTGTATATGATTTTAAAACTAAGACTGTTTCAGGTGTTTATAATGGAACACATTTAAAATATAATAGTAATCAATCATTCTTTGTATATGATGATCAAGGAAATGTAGTTAAAGGACAACCATCTGCAATTGCTACAAGAACTGAAACATATGCAGGATATTATATTAATAAAAATGATTCTTTACTTGCAAGTCTTGTTGAATAATTAAACTATTTTTATTATAATACAACAAAAGAGATGATTTTATGGAGTTTAAACGATGTTGCAAATCTAATTATTAATAAAAAAAACAAATAATTAGAGGAGTAGAATAAAATGAAATTATATAATACATTAACAAGAAAAATAGAAGATTTTATACCAAATGATGGTAATAACGTTAAAATGTACACATGTGGTCCAACTGTGTACCATTATGCACATGTAGGAAATATACGTAATTACATAGGACATGATATTTTAGAAAGAACATTAAAATACTTAGGTTACAATGTTACAAGAGCAATGAATATAACTGATGTAGGACACTTAACAAGTGATTCAGATTCAGGTGAAGATAAAATGATGAAGGCTGCTGAAAGAGAACATAAATCAGCCATGGAAATCGCAGACTTCTATACAAAAGAATTCTTTAAAGACTTTGAATTAGTAAACTGTGTTAAACCGCCAATTGTAAAACCAGCAACTGGTGAAATTGAAATGTATATCAAAATGATAACTAAGTTATTAGATGAAGGATATGCATATATTTCAGGTGGAAATGTTTACTTTGATATTTCTAAATTAGATGATTATTATAAATTAACAAATCACAAAATAGATGACATGGTTGTTGGAGCTAGAGAGGGCGTTGAAGAAGATGATGCTAAAAAGAATCAAGCAGACTTTGCTCTTTGGTTCACAACATCAAAATTTGAACATCATGAACTAATGTGGGATTCACCTTGGGGAAAAGGATATCCTGGATGGCACATTGAATGTTCAGGTATCTCAATTAAATATTTAGGAGAACACCTAGATATTCATGGAGGTGGAGTAGATAACATCTTCCCACATCATACAAATGAAATAGCTCAAAGTGAAGCATACCTTGGACATAAATGGTGTAATTATTGGTTCCACAATGAACACTTACTTGATGAATCAGGTAAGATGAGTAAATCAAATGGAGCAATATTAACAGTATCTGTTTTAAAAGAAGAAGGATATGATCCTCTAGCATTTAGATTCATGTGCTTAGGAAGTCATTATAGAAAACAAATAGTATTCTCATTTGATGCTTTAAAACAAGCTGAAGATACATTAAATAAATTAAGATCTAAAGTTAAATCTATTAAAGAAGATGGAGATTTGGACAAAGACAAATTCGATGAATATGATAATAAATTTAAAGATGAATTATCTAATGATTTAAATACATCTAATGCTTTAACAGTTTTATATGAATTATTAAAAGATGATTCAGTAAATGGTAAAACTAAAGTTGAATTACTTAAGTCATTTGATAAAGTATTTGCAGTTGATTTATTTAAAGATGAAGAAGCTGTTGATATTCCAAATGAAATTTTAGATTTAGTTGAACAAAGAAAAGAAGCTAAAAAGAATAAAGATTTTGAATTAGCTGATAAGATTAGAAATGATATTTTAGAAAAAGGATATGAAATTCTTGATACAAGAGAAGGAACTACAGTTAAGAAAGTAGGTTAGTATATGGATTATTCAATTATTGTATATATTTTATTACTTATAATACCTTTATGTGCAACAATAGGTATTAAATCTGCTTATTCTAAATACAAGAAAAAAGAAAATGAAAAAGGAATAAGTGGAGCAGAAGTAGCAAGAACTATTCTTGATAAAAATGGTTTAAATAATTTATACGTAATTGAAACAGGTGGAGATTTAACAGATTGTTATGATCCAACAAGAAAAACTATTAAACTATCACACGATGTATTTCATGGTACATCTATTGCAGCCATGGCGATTGCAGCTCATGAATGTGGACATGCAATTCAAGATAAAGAAGGATATGGATGGATGAAGTTTAGAAGTTCATTATTTCCTATAGTTAATATATCTAACAAAGCAGCATATATATTATTAATAATTGGTATTGTATTAGAATCTGCTAATTTTGTATATGCAGCAGTTGCTATTACAGGTATAGGTTTATTATTCCAACTTGTAACATTACCTGTTGAATATGATGCATCAGCTCGTGCTAAAAAAGAGTTAGATAGTTTAGATTTAGTTAATAAAAAAGAAGCAGCAGGAGTTAAAAAAATTCTTGATAAAGCAGCATTAACATATGTTGCTGGTGTTTTAACTACTGTACTTCAAATGATGTATTATTTAGGAGTATTTAGAAGAAGAGATTAAAAGTCTCTTCTTTTTTGTAATATGATGTAAACTGTTATTGCTATATTTATCTATTACTTATAATATGTTAAAAGGAGGGTAAAAATGGAAGAGATTGAAAGCGTATTAACAAGTGAAGGATTAATAATAAAATACTTATATGAAAAGTTAGATAAAGGATATAGTATATTTGTTAATCAAGAAGAAATAGATTATTTATTTGAACTATTAAAAAGAAATGGATATAAGTTAGATAAACTAACTATTGAAGAATTATATAAATTACATTCAGCTAAATTAACAACTGAAAATGAACATATTTATATAAGAGATAATAAAATATATCCAACTCACTCATTTGGTGATTTGGATTTAGCATTAACTAATTATAACTATGTTGATGCTGAAAATGCTGAATTAATAGATTCTATTATTGATGAATCACTTAAAGATAAACCAAAACGTGTGGTTAATATAAAATGTGATATAACAGATGAAGCAAGAAATATTACAACTCAAGCAATTGATATGTATTTAGATTTAATTGCAAAAGAAAAAGATTTAAGAGGTTTAAAAGAATTAAGAGAAAGTCTTATTAAAGATGTAGCTAGTTTATTAACTGTTGATGAAACTTTAAGAGTAGCGTCAGTTAGTAGATTTCCATTAGCTAAATCGAATTATATGGCAATAACTAGACCATTTGAAGCTGACTTTAAAGATATAAAAAGTGATGTAGATATTAGTTTTCCTAAGAAAAGATTAACAATTTATGATAAAATAAGTGGCAAATGTTATTATTTTAAGGATTAATATGAAAAAATTATATGATGAAATTGATGCAATTGTTTATTTTGAAAATAATTATCGTGATTCTCTTTTATATAAGAAATTACTTTATTTATGCATGGATCCAGATGATGCATATCTTTATATGAAAGAAAATGCTAAATTTAAATATAATCTATTGAAAGAATATAAAGAGTATTTAAATAGTATAAATAATAATCATGAATATGATAAAATAATTAAACAAGTAGATTTCATCATGCAAGATGGTTCATATTTATTAATTAAAAAAGTAAGTAATGAATCTTTAAAAGAAAAAATATATAAAATTAAATAAATGGATGTGTTAGATATGAATATAGTATCTTTTGGAAATTTATCTATAAATTATTATATAAAAGATAATATAGTAAAATATATCTCTGGTGGAGGAAGAGCAGAAAACATTTTATGTAACTTATCTTCCTCTTTTAACTGTAAATTTATAGGTTATTCCTGTAATGATTTATTAGGTAAAATAGCAAGAGAAGATTTAAAGAATATAGATATATCTAATATTAAAATAATAGATGGTAAAACCAAAATAAACTTTATAAAAAAGAATTTAGTAAGTTATATATGCCCTTATTGTAATAGGGAATATCATTACAATACATGTGAAGATGTTGATTATATCATTAACAACATCAATGAAGATGATATTATCATTGTTGATAGTTTAGATGAATTTCATTTAAATGTTATTAACAACTTAAATAATAAAATGATTCTAGATTTAAGTAATGAAGAAGAATTAATAAATATATCTAAAGAAAAATTTATTTCTATTGTTAATAAATTTAAGTTTATTAACATTCATGATAATTGTTATAGATTTATAAAATCTAAATACAATGTAGATTCTACAGATATATTTGATTTATCTAATTTAGATATATTAATAATATCTAAAGGTAAATTGGGCTGTGATATTTTATATAAAGATGAATTTGATGAAAGAATAATTGAAACTCCAATTAATCAAACTAATCCATGTGGAGATGGAGAAGCATTTATTTCATCAATGATATCAAGCTATTTAACTGATGGAATTGATATTAAAACAATAAGTAAAGCTTATATTAAAGCTGCTTCTTTTGCATGTGAGGTAATTAAAAATATAACTCCAAGATCACATCTTATGGCACCACATGAAGTAGACGATTATGTCGAATGTATTTGTAGTAAAATTATTATCAAATAATCTAGACTACAAAAAAACTATTATAGTATAATAAAGATGGATGTGAATTTATGAGAAAAATGCTTGAAGAATTAGATAAATCTAAGGTGATATTAACTATTGTATACCGTGCTTGTACATATCTTTGTTGGTATTTATTTGGTGTGATTGCATATATGTTTATTAAACCACCTTTTAACAATACTAAATTAATATCTCTAATTCTTGCCATGGCATGTGCATATATTATAAGAAATCTTTTTAAATATTTATATAAAAAAGAAGCTAATAAAAGTTATCATAGTATTAAACATACAATAGAAATGTATTATTTTAAGAAATTAAAATATATTAATTCTTCTAAAATAGAAGAATTAGATAAAGATTTCTTAGGTAAAAAAATAATAGATGTATCATATAATTACACTAAGATTATATATGATATAGGTGAAATAGTTATTCCATTAGGAATAGGATTATTAATACTATTTATTGGTTTATTTAAACTTAATTTCTTCTTAGGATTACTTGTATTAATTGCATTAACAGGTTTAATGATACATAGATATATAGATAAACATGATGAACAAACAGTTACTAATTTTAATGATTTATTATTAGACTATGTTAATAAATTAGTGACTATCAAAAAATTAAATATCTTCTCATTCTGTGCTAATGAATTAGATGCAGAAGATGAAAATGATGTAATTGTATTAAAGGATAATCATACACTTGTAGATTTAACATTTAATAATTTATTATTTGCTATATTTGGTGTCATGACTTTAGTTATAATTATCATTGAAAAGAGTTCTATAAGTGCATTAGGAGTTATTCTATTTGCATTAATAATATTCTATAAATTAAAAGTTTTATTATTTGAATTTAATAATTTCTTAATTAATTTTGTAACTGCAAGAAAGAATAAAACAATAGTTGATTCATACTTTGAAGACAATGAAGTAAGAACATATATAGATATGTGGAAAAAAGTTGCAATTAAAGATGGAATATTTAAATATTCTAATTCAGGTATGCAAATTAAAATACCTAACTTTGAATTCTCAAAAGGAGATACAATCGCAATCTTAGGTAAAGCTGGACAAGGTAAATCAACAATTTTAAAAGTTTTATGTGGATTATATAAACTTGAAAGTGGAACAGTATACTACGATGGTGATGAATCAACTGATTTAATTGAAGCATTTTATATATCAAAAGATACTCAATTATTTAATTTATCCCTAAGACAAAATTTATGTTTAGGTAATAATATACCAGATGAAGATTTAATTAAATATATTAAAGAATTAGATTTAACAGCATGGTTTAATACATTACCTAATGGATTAGATACAATAATAAATGAAAGAGTTATTAAAATACCTGATAGTATAAGACAAAAACTTAATATCATCAGAGTGGCAACTGTAGATCGTGAATTATATTTCTTTGACGAGGCAACTAGAGATGTTGATATGGATGGTGAAAAATTAATATGTGATTTCATTAAGAAATATCTTAAGAAAAAGACATATATAATTGTAACTCATAAAACAATTCTATCTGGAATATGTAAAAAACATTATTTTGTTAAAGAACATACATTACTTGAAAAAGAAACTTTACTATAAGCTTCTTTTTTTGTTATACTTATCAAGTGTATAAAAGTAGGTGAATATATGAAGATAATTAGTTTATTAAAAAAGTATATCTTGAGCATAATTGCAATTATTATTTTATTAGTTGTACAAGCTCAATGTGATTTAAAATTACCTGAATATACAGCAAATATCATAAATGTTGGTATTCAATCAAATGGAATTGAATATGCTGTACCTAATGTAATTAGAGAAGATAGTCTAGATATTATCTCAATATTAACAGGTGATGAATCAATTAAATCTTACTATGATTTAGTTGAATATGATAATAAGAGTTTAAAAGACTTAATAGAAGGTATAGATGAAGTTAATATCTATGTATTAAAAAAAGATGCTGATAAAAAAGAATTAGAAGTTAAATTATTAAAATCAGAAGTTGCATTTGCAATGTTAAGTACTAATGATAATTCTAAAGAATTAATATCTAATAAATATGCATTTAAATCTTTATATGAAAGTCCTGAAGGAGCTTTCTTAAAAGAGATAACTTCATCAATAGATAAGCTAGATATATCTATGATTAAACAATATGGAGTTAACTTTGTATTAAATGAGTATAA
>Ga0247610_10000427_pt1 | contig 60261 bp, 41 predicted proteins | sample 174DNAGHGhighgp2_FD_193483 | JGI IMG/M metagenome (GOLD analysis project Ga0247610, IMG submission 193483) | Sheep rumen microbial communities from Palmerston North, Manawatu-Wanganui, New Zealand - 1742 DNA GHGhigh gp2 | ecosystem: Host-associated > Mammals > Digestive system > Stomach > Rumen...
CGAACTTCCTTACAGCTCAGGATAACGGCGAGGTCACACTGGCTGCTGACGCTACTGCAGCTGCTGCACAGTGGACGCTGAAGACTCTCGAGGCTCGCATTGCCGAACTGGCTACTGCAACCGCAGAGGCTCCAGTTAACGCTACATTCCTGATTCAGGATGCCAACTTCGGTCGTAACGACCTGCGAAAGGGTGCTTGGAGTTTTGATGCTTCCAACAAGAACATCTCTGGCGGTAACAACATCAACAACAATGCTGAGTCATACCACTCTGTATTCACACTGAGCCAGACCCTGACCAATGCGCCTGCAGGTGTCTATCAGATGACTGCACAGGGCTTCTATCGTCAGGATGGTGAAGACAATGAGAATCTGCCTGTATTCTATGCTAACGACAAGACCGCTGAGTTCCCCGCTAAGACTGGTGAAGAGAACAGTATGAGTATGGCTTCTGAGTCGTTCACTGCAGGACTGTACACCATTGAACCTTTCGAGTTCATCGTCTTCGAAGACGGTCAGCTGACCATTGGTGCCAAGGGTACTGCTACCAGCCAGTGGGTTATCTTTGACAACTTCCGTCTGACCTATCTGACCAGCGAGATTCCTGCCGACAACTTCAAGCCAGCTTACGAGGAGGCACTGGCTACTGCCCAGGCTACTCTGGCTGCAGAAGACTATGCTATTGTTACTGGTGAGGAGAAGACTGCCTTGGAGACAGTTATCGCTGAGTATGAGACTGTTGCCGAGGAGAGTGCGGATAACTTCAAGGTTGCCATCGTTGCCCTGACCGAGGCTACTAATGCCTTCAAGGAGGCTAAGGCTGGTTATGAGGAGTTGGCTGCTGCCAAGGAATTCATCACGATGGTGAACTTCGACATCCGCTTCCCATACGCTTCAGAGGCCAAGAAGGCTGCTGCTCAGGCTTCCCTGAACGCTGAGGCATTGAGTTCTGTCGATGCTTATGTGAAGGCTTACGAGATCTACAGAACTTATCGTCAGTTCGCTGAGTCAAATGCTAAGCTCGAAGGTCTGGAGGATGCTATCGACATGACCCAGAAGATTGTCAACCCGAAGGCTGAAGAAGCTATTGCAGAGCCTTGGGTAGTTGTAAAGGGCGAAGGTTCCGGTGGTGCGCTGAATATACTTAATAACGAGCCTTGGACCGACGGTGATGGCAACTCTACTCACAAGTACTTCGATGGTGGTAACTGGGGTGCCCAGGCTTGGGACGTTGCACTGCAGCAGAAGATTTCTCTGCCTAAGGGTAAGTACTTGCTCACCGTGAAGGGTCGTGCTTCTGCTGATGTTGCCCTGACGCTGTTTGCTGGTGAGGTAGAGGGTGGTATTCCTTCTCTCGGTGCATCTGGCAACCTGTTCAACCGCGGTTGGAACGATTCTTCTATCGAGTTTGAACTGGCTGAGGCTGATTCTATCGTCATCGGTGTGCGTGGTGTAACAGAAGCTGTACACAACTGGATGTCGTTCTCTGACTTCCGTCTGTATAAGTTCCCAGTAGAACTGCCTGCAACTGCTTCAATTAAGCCTACTGTCGGTATTACGGAGAGATTCACAAATGTAGCCGACCTCGAAGGCAAGGCCTTTGCTATCATCAACGAGGCCGACGGCAAGGCACTCTATGGCACTAACAACCAGAATCTGGGTTATGACACTTACGGAAGTGCATTCTCTGCTTCTAACTCTGGTTATCTGTGGAAACTTGTCAGCCTCGCTAATGATGCTGATACAGAGGTTCAGGGCTACTATCGCTTCCAGCTTGTCACTCCTGCCGGTGCTGACTACAACTGCTGGGGTATGGGCGGTTGGCTGAACTCTCAGCCCGCTAACCAAGCTTGTTCGTTCATCCTTGGCCTGAACAATCAGAACGGTCAGGACATCAAGAACGGTGCCGTTTATGACGTACAGTACGTAGAAGGACAGGGCTTCTCGATTAAGAACATTGGTACAGGTCTCTATCAAGGTGCCAATACGCTTCCTGCTAATGCAGAGGCTCCCTCTTACTTCACATTCGCAGCTGTAGGTACAAGCTATGTTCCTTCTGTTGAGGCTCTGCTTGCCGAAGGTGAAGGCTGGAAAGCTTTCGTGAAGGATGAAGCCGCTAAGTCTGCCTATGATGCAGCCGTGGCTGGTATCGATCCTGCTGCTATCGAGGGCGACGGACTGGCTGAGGCAAAGACCGTTGATGCTGCTATCGTAGAATTGGTAAAGGCTCAGCCTGCTGAAGAGGGTGCAAACTTCACCCGTGCTATCATTAACCCAAGCTTTGAACTGGGTAATGCCGACGGCTGGACATCTAACGATGGTGGTAGGGTTGCCAATAACGGTAACTTCGGTGCTGCTACAGGTTCGTTCTTCGTAGAGAAGTGGACTGCTGCTCCTAATACTCTTTCTAACGGTTCATTCCTGCAGACCATCTATGGCCTTCCCGAAGGTAAGTATAAGGTGACTGCCGAGATACAGAACAGAGAGCAGGGTAACGGCGACGCTGCCGGCACAGGTCTCTTCCTCGTAGCCAATGAAGACTTCACGGAAGCTATTGCCAACAACGGCGAGACATTCGAGGTCATTGGTACAACCCATAGGGGCGTTTTGCAAATCGGTGTGCTGCTCGACAACTGCTCTGGCAACTGGATCTGCTTCGACAACTTCAAGTTGACCCTTGTTGAGACCCTTCCTGCTGAAGAGCCAGAGTTTGCTAACGGTGACGTGAACCACGACAATGAAGTTGACGTGACTGACGTGGTGATCATCATCGACGATATTCTGTTGAAGAATCCTGAAAACTTCGATGCTGCACTGGCTGACGTGAACCACGACAATGAGATTGACGTGACCGACGTGGTGCTGGTGATCGATAAGATCCTGGGCAAGATTGAACTGTCTCGTGGTGTTGAGGCTTCTCAGAAAGACCTGTCGGCTTACACCGCCTTCCAGATGGATTTGACGATTCCTGCCGGCTATGTGTTCGAAGGTGTAGAACTGACCGAGATGGCAAAGAAGAGCCACAGCCTAGCTTACAATATGCTGAGTGATGGCCGTTGCCGCGTAGTGGTATTCTCGATGGATAACGAGGCTCTGCCTGGTGCATGGGATGAGGTAATCCGTCTGAACCTGAAGGGTCAGGGTGATGCCTTCGTGAATGTAGACCGTGCTATGTTCGTCACCGTAGGCGGCGAGCGTCACGAACTGCTCCTAAATGGAACGACCAGCATTGCACAACTCTCAACTCTCAATTCTCAATTCTCAATTGTTTACGACCTGCAGGGTCGCAAGGTTGAGAAGACCGCGAAGGGCGTTTATGTCATTGACGGCAAAAAGGTCGTGATTAAGTGAGAATAAAGCAGAGCTCGCTCATGCTTTATCGAGCGTGAACGAGCTCGAGCTTTAGCTCAAGATTGTCGTGAAATAGTTAAACACGAGATTTGTCGAAGACCCACGAGGTACGCAGTAATTACCATTAATTACCCACGAATTTTCCATTAATTATATGAGAAATTATATGGGTAATTAATGGCAATTATATGTTTGAATATAAAAAAGCCCTCATTGCACAAGCAGTGGGGGCTTTTTCATATCTGTCCTGCTTCAACCATGAGCACCACGCGTTCGGTCAGTTTGTCGGTGCCCTCTGGTTCGTAGCCTTTCTTCAACGAAGCACCGAACATCCAGGCGAAGGCCTGCCACATCCCTGAACGCACAGGGCCGATGAACGCCTGCATGGCCTCGTAGGCCGTAGAGTGGCATTCGCGGTCTACGAGTTTGATGAGAAGCTTTCCCTGCGAGAAAGTGAGTTTCTTCATCTGCGGCTTATACTCCTTCACGATAGACTGTTCTACCTTCTTCAGATGTTCCTTGCGCTCCTCGGGGGGCAGGGTCTCGGTGAACTCTGCTGTCTCGATGATAATCTGTCGTACCTGTTTGGCCAGTGGCAGCACCTTCTTCACGTTCTTCACCAATCGGGTATAGGCCTGCTGCTGGCGCTTGCTCTTGAACGTCAGTTCGGGGTACACATAGACGTTCGACAGCTCCATATACTGTATGGAGTCGCCGTCCACCAGCGTCTTACCCACCTTCACTGTAGGTACAAACGCGGGGTCGCCAATCTCTTCCTGAGCCATCACCAATGAAGGCATCAGAAGTCCCGTCAGCAGTATCATCATCCGATTCACGCCTGCAAAGGTACGAATAAGCGAGCACAATGCAAAAGGAAAAGGATTTTTTCTTTTCATTGTCGAGCGATAGTACCTTCGACGAAGTCAGAGGTAGTACAAAATTCCAATCCCGTAAATAATTCTGCCGAAAGTTTTGCACTTTCGGCTTTTTTATTTATCTTTGCTGCGAAAAAGAAATGAAAGGATTATGAGTCAACAAGCAATAACACATCTGCTAGCCGAATATTTCAAAACGCAACCAGTTTTGAAGGCATGGCTTTTTGGATCATTCTCACGAGGTGAGCAAAAAGAAGACTCTGATGTAGACATCTTAATTGTTCTTGATCCCAATCAGCCAATTGGATTGCGTTTCTTTGGTATGTGGGGCGACCTGGAACGTCTGCTGAATCGCAAAGTGGACTTGGTGACAGAGGGAAACCTTGAGCCTTTTGCTCATGAGAGTTTTAACCGGGACAAAATTCTGATTTATGAGAGAGCCGCTTAAAGACAAAAACAGATTAGAGCACATGATTAGTGCTATAGACACTATCTTGGAACGTACCAACGGGCTTTCTTACGAAGAATTCACTTCGGATAAGATCTTGTTCGGAGGTATTGTCTATCATACGATGATAATTGGTGAGGCTGCATATAAATTGAGCGAGGCTTTCGTTACGGCTCATCCGCAGGTACCTTGGCGTGACATCGCAGATATGCGTCACCATTTAGTGCATGGTTACTATCAAGTAGATAGCAAAATCGTATGGGCTGTTGTTCAAAACGATCTCGCTCCACTTCGCGAACAAGTTGTTTCCATCCTATCTAAAACCAATTGGGAGGAGTGGGAGAACAAGCCTATCATGTAGAACATTTCATAAGGCCAATAGCAGAGCGCAAGTTTGATTGAGCTATGCTGAGGCAAGGAAAATAATATATAATGTATAACCCTAAAAACAAAGATGCCTATGGGCTGAGAAATAAATCGATGATATGTAACTTAAACAAGATAAAACGATGACTTAGAAAAAAGAAAACAGTAGCGAAACGCATTAGGGGATAGCATTAGGCTAGGCCGAAGCCCCTGCAGAGAGACTAATTACCTAATTAATAACTCCGGCGTTTCTGCTCTAAGAAGACTTTTTTGATATAACTTGGACTTCAAGTCCTTGTTCTCGTTTTTGCAAATACCGCCAAAACATTTGTACCAGAGAACAAGCGATGAAGGGTTCACGTCCTTAGGGCGTGAATTGTTCGTGCTTTTCATGATACATAGGCCACTTGGCGGTAGCCTGCAAGGGAGGAAAAGCAACAGAGCAGTTCCGTCCTTTTTTATTAAATCAACATTATGAAATATCTTTATTTGAAAACTTTGATGTTCCTGTTTCTGTGTATGACAGGAGATAATGCTATGGCGTATGATATAAAAGTTGATGGTATCTATTATAATTATATCAACGATGGCAAAGAATTGGAAGTTACGTACGGTTATTATTCCGATTATTCTGGATATTCTGGCTACGAAGTCACTTCTCTGTCTATTCCTGAAACTGTTACTTATTCAGGACGTACAAGACCTGTTACAGCCATTGGAGATAATGCTTTTAGAGATTGTGAGAAATTAGAAAAGATTTTTATCCCACGAAGTATAAAAAGTATCGGTGAAAGAGCCTTTTACGATGCAATTTATTTACAACATATTTATATTGTGGATTTGTCTGCATGGTGTAAAATAAAATTTGGAGATCATGGCTTGGTTGATTGGAAACTACACCTAGATTATTCTGAAATAAAAGAATTGGTTATTCCTGATGATGTTACAATTATTGCAGATTATGCTTTCCAACAATGTAATAGTTTTTCTTCGGTAACAATTCATGATAAAATAAAAGATATCGGATATCACACTTTCAGTTGTTGCCGGAATCTTACTACAGCAGTTCTCGGTAATGGTTTACAAAATATTGGTGTGGGAGCATTTGAAGATTGTAAACGAATAACCTCCATAGTTATTCCCAAGAGTGTAAAGATAATCGATAAGGATGCATTCTCTGGCTGTGAAAGACTTATTTCTATAGAGATTCCTGATAGTGTTACTGCCATTGGAGATGGAAGCTTTCAGTATTGCAAGCAATTAACTTCTATGAAAATATCCAATAGTGTGAAATGCATTGGAAGTAAGTCTTTTTATGGATGTGGAAAACTATCATCTGTTACTATTGGAGACGGCCTATTAAGCATTGGTGGAGATGCATTTTATGGTTGTACAGCATTAAAATCAGTACATATTACCGATTTGTCTGCTTGGTGCAAAATTGAATTCAAACAAGGTGAATATTTCGAAATATACAGTAATCCATTATCTTACGCTTGTCACCTTTATTTAAACAATCGTGAGGTTAAAGATTTAATTATTCCAGATGACATAATAGAAATAAAAGATGTGGCTTTCCGTAAATGCGAAAGCTTAAGTTCTATAACAATTAACAATGAGGTTACATGTATCGGAAGACAAGCTTTTAGTGGTTGTAGAAATATTACATCCCTGACTATTGGAAGTGGAGTGGAGAACATTGGCTGTGAAGCTTTTAACTTTTCAAATAATAATGAACTGGTAACAATTACGAGCAAAATAGTGGAACCGAAAGATATCGAGATGTCAGTATTCTCTACTGATTTGTATAACAATGCCATTCTGTACATTCCTGTAGGAACCCTGAATAAATATAAGTCAGCTATTGGTTGGTCACAATTTATTTGGTTAGAAGAAAAGGAAGGACTTTCGGACGTAGGAGAAGTCGTAAAAGGTAAAGTAGACATGTCTGCTTATTATACTTTAGATGGAAAACTCGTTAAAAAACAGCAACAAGGTCTAAACATCGTTCGTATGAGTGACGGAACGGTGAGAAAGGTCATGAGATAATAAATCTTCTTAGGAAGAGATCAGTGGGACAGATCTTTGATTCTCCTGAACTGAGAACATATAATTCGAGGAAGACTTCAACGGGTCTTCCTCGTTTTTTTTCTCATTCACCCCGACACCCGCCCCTTAGTCTCATGCGGCTTGTCAGACGCAATGCCTGCTCATGATATTACAGTTCATGCCAGCTACGTGACGGGAATTCAGAAAGATAGTTCTGAAATAACGAAAAAAGGAGAAAAATTTGGATATATCAAGAAAAGTACTTATCTTTGCAGCATGAAAGGAACCTATTTAGGATGGGAGCCCCGGTTGGTTCGGCAAGCGACCCATTAAAATAGAAGCACTTTTAAACTCCGCTTCAGATGGATAGCCCCGGTTGGTCCGGCAAGCAAGGCCATTAAAGCGGAGTTCCTTTTTGTAGTTTCCCTACATTGGCTTCAAAAGCATACTGGTCAATGATGGCATAGGGCTTGTATGGGCCCCCATTCTTCATTTTACGCATAGCCAAAATTGTTCGAATTCCCATCTCACGATTGAAATACGCAAAATAGGCACTTTCTTCATGCTTTCCCTCTAGAACGGTACGCCACCCAAGATATTCGCTCTTTTCCAGAAATGAAGGAATATCTTTAGCCAGAGCATTCTTTATTGCATTGAATTTATTGTCACGTGATGCTTTACTGACTATAGTCTTCAAATCAGTTTTTGTTATCTCAACATCCATAGTGATGCCATTAGTGATAGAGAAATGCATTGGATGCTCTTTCAATAACTCTGCCTGTTGGAGTACCTCTTTACGAAGTCGCTTACTTTCTATATAGTAATCATCTTGGGTTCGTTTCATACTGCAAAGGTACAACAATTTTGCGAATCGTAAGCACGTCACTTAGACCTTGTTTGCACGTCACTTAGCACTCGAAAGTATATAGCCTGTTTTTGACAGTTCAGAAAAACTCAAATTTATTTGGTATTTCATTCGCTTAAACGTACCTTTGACTTTGTCGAAGGTACTTCCGCTCGACAAAGTAAAGAAAAAACAAGTTTTTCCTTTGCTTTGTTCTCGCTTATTCGTACCTTTGCATTTATGAAACACGGGCTGATCGCACTTTTGCTTATCACGACGCTCACGGCTACTGCCCAACAGCAGCAGACGTGGGAACAGGTGTGGCAGGAGGTGATGAGTCCTGAGGATATGGAGGAGGAAGAATGGGAGGACTATTATGAAAGGATGCAACATCTGGCTGACCATCCGTTGGACTTGAATCAGGCAACGCGTGAGGAACTGGAGCAACTGCCGTTTCTCTCTGATCAGCAGGTGATGGATCTCATGGAATACCTTGACCGTTACGGACCGATGAGGTCGATGGGCGAGCTGCGGATGATTGCGTCGATGGACTATATGCAACTGGCGCTGATGCCTTTCTTTACCTATGTAGGAGAGGTGAAGAGGGAGGAAAAGAAGTTTCCCAAGTGGGATACTATCGCCAAATACGGCAAACATCAGATTACTGCTACCGCTCGCGTACCGTTTTATGAAAGGAAGGGCGACAAGAATGGCTATCTGGGCTACCGTTATCGTCACTCGCTGCGCTATGAGTTTTCCTACGGCAACTACGTGAAGGCAGGACTGATAGGGGCGCAGGATGCGGGCGAGCCGTTTTTTGCCAATCAGAACAGCTGGGGCTACGATGCCTATTCTTATTATGTACAGGTGAAGAAACTTGGTATCGTAGAGAATGCCGTATTAGGGAAATACAAAGTGTCGGCAGGCATGGGATTGGTGCTTAACACCAGCTTCCGACTGGGCAAACTGACTGCCCTGCAAAACATGGGACGACAGACAAACACGCTGCGAGCACATAGCTCACGCTCGGAGTCCGACTATTTCCAAGGGGCTGGTGCTACCGTCAGACTGTTGAAACCGCTGACGGTCACCGCCTTCGCCTCATATAGGCCTATCGATGCTACGCTCAACACCGACGGGACGGCAGCTACGCTCATCACCAGCGGCTACCATCGCACGGAGAACGAGATGCAGAAGAAATACAACACGCATCAGACAGCCTTTGGCGGAAGCGTCGCCTATCGGGCAAACGGTCTGCACGCGGGAGTCAATGCCGTATATACACAGATGGATCGCTTGCTAAGCCCTAACACCAAAACCCTTTACCGACGCTATTATCCACAGGGCGACTACTTCCTGAATACCAGTATCGACTACGGCTATACGCACTACCGCTTTTCCGTGAACGGTGAGACGGCTATTAATAAGGAGGGAGCCATAGCTACGCTGAACAGTCTCAGCCTGCGAGCCACCGACAACCTGAACGTGGTGGCTATTCAGCGATTCTACAGTTATCAGTACAACGGACTTTATGCTCACGGATTTGGAAACTCTACCCGCACACAAAACGAGAGTGGGGCTTATCTGGGGTTTGCATGGACACCGCTCGCCCGTCTGCACCTGCAGGGCTATGCCGACTATGCCTATTCGGCCTGGCCCCGCTATCAGGTGTCGCAGGCCTCGCAGTCGTGGGATATGCTGTTGCAGGGTGACTATCGGTTACGGCGGTGGAACCTGTCGGCCCGTCATCGCGTTCGCTTGCAACAGAAGGACAATGAGGCGAAGACGGCCCTCATCCCCAGCAACGAGCATCGCTCAAGGATTGCCGTCAGCTATGCGGATGACGCAGGATGGACTTCCAAGACGCAGGCCGACTGTACCTATATTATATATAAGAGCAACTCGAAGGGCTGGATGGTGAGTGAGCAGATAGGCTGCAAACAGCAGTGGTGGCAGGCCTGCGTGACGCTGGGCTATTTCGACACCGACGACTACAGCAGTCGCATCTACGTCTATGAGCGACAGCTACAATACGACTTTTCGTTCCCCGCCTATTATGGCAATGGTATCCGACTGGGTCTCTTTGCGCAAGCCAGTATAGGTGACCACCTGCGTCTGTCGGCTCGCATGGGCTATACCAACTATTTCGACCGCACATCCATCGGTAGCGGCCTGCAGGAAATAGCGCAGTCGCACGTCACAGACCTGGACCTGCAACTTCGCTGGAAGTTCTAAAGGAATAAAAAAATGCTACTGCAACAATACTAATTCACTTATTTTTTGTAATTTTGCAGTCGGAAACAAAAATTCTTCTCAAAAACATGAAAGAACTTGCCCTGAAGTACGGATGTAATCCGAACCAGAAGCCCTCACGCATCTTTATGCAGGACGGCTCAGAATTACCCATCGAAGTTGTTAACGGTCGCCCCGGCTACATCAATCTGCTGGATGCTTTCAATTCCTGGCAGTTGGTGAAGGAACTGAAGGAGGCCACAGGTCTGCCCTCAGCAGCTTCGTTCAAGCACGTATCGCCTGCCGGCGCTGCCGTAGGCACAAAACTGAGCGACACGCTGAAGCACATCTATTTCGTGGACGACATCCCCGGACTGGACGAGAGTCCTATTGCCTGTGCATACGCTCGTGCACGTGGTGCCGACCGTATGTCATCTTACGGTGACTTCATCGCACTGAGCGATACCTGTGACAAGACCACAGCCCTGATTATCAAGCGTGAGGTGAGCGATGGTGTGATTGCACCCGACTATACCCCAGAGGCTTTGGAAATCCTGAAGGATAAGCGTAAGGGCACGTACAACGTCATCAAGATTGACCCTGCCTACAAGCCCGCTCCCGTAGAGACGAAACAGGTGTTTGGCGTAACCTTCGAACAGGGACGCAACGAGATCAAGCTCGATGACCCCGCATTGTTTGAGAACATCCCCACACAGAACAAGACGTTCTCTGTAGAGGCTAAGCGCGACCTGATCATCGCCCTGATTACCCTGAAATATACACAGAGTAACTCAGTATGCTACGTGAAGGACGGACAGGCTATCGGTATTGGTGCCGGACAGCAGAGCCGTATCCACTGTACTCGTCTGGCTGGACAGAAGGCTGACATCTGGTGGTTGCGCCAGCATCCGAAAGTGCTCGCCCTGCCTTTCAAGGAGGGTATCCGTCGTGCCGACCGTGATAACACCATCGATGTATATATCTCAGAGGACGAGCATGATGACGTACTGCGCGACGGCGCTTGGCAGCAGTTCTTCACAGAGAAGCCCGAGGTGCTGACACTGGCAGAGAAAAAGGAATGGATTGCCAAGAATACTGAGGTAAGTCTGGGCAGCGATGCGTTCTTCCCCTTCGGCGACAATATCGAGCGCGCCCACAAGAGTGGTGTACAGTACATCGCTCAGGCTGGTGGCTCTGTACGCGACGACCATGTTATTATGACGTGCGATAAGTACGGTATTGCTATGACATTTACTGGAGTACGTTTATTCCATCATTAATATGAGCGTAGGCGAAGACGATTTTCAGAGCATCCTGGAGAATGGTATTTCCTTTGGCCGAGGCGGCGAGAGGAAAGACCCGAAGGAAGGCAAGGTGAAGACCAAAGCCAAGAAAAAGCAGTATATCACAGGGGCTCACGGTAGCGGTTCGGCAAGGCAAAAAGCCAAGTATCGCGAACAAAGAGCTAACCGTAAACACTGATTTCGTATACTGTGTTACATATAGAAAAGTTTATGAAACATCCGATGCAGTCAATGCACCGGATGTTTTGTATTTTTGCACAGTAAAACCATAAAACTGTAAGCATTAACATGAAAACTAAAGTGATGACGGCCGCTTTATGCGCCCTTGCAATCCAAACAGTCAGCGCACAAGCGCAATATCCTTGGCAAGATCCGAAGTTGCCGAGGGAACAACGTGTTGAGAACCTGCTGGGTATGTTGACACCCGAAGAGAAGGTAGGGCTCATGATGAACAAGAGTATCTCCATTGACCGACTGGGCATCCCGTCGTACAACTGGTGGAGTGAAGCCTGTCATGGTGTGCGCCAAGGCGACTATACCGTTTATCCTCAGCCTATCGGAATGGCTGCTGCCTTCAATGCCAAACTGGTCTATGATGTTTTCTCACAAGTAAGCGACGAGGCACGTGCCAACTGGAACCGTACAGACCACAACGATCCGAAGTTGTTTAATGTTCCCCAGGGCGCGACCTACTATCCAGGTAACCCCGAATTGTCCTTCTGGTGCCCAAACGTAAACATCTTCCGTGACCCACGTTGGGGACGCGGTCAGGAGACCTGCGGTGAGGACCCATATATGAACGCCATCCTGGGTGTGCAGACCGTACTTGGAATGCAGGGCAACAACAACAAGTATTACAAGACCCACGCTTGCGCCAAGCACTATGCCGTACACAGCGGACCGGAGCCTCTGCGCCACTCTATGAATGTAGAGCCTACCAACCGCGACTTATGGGAGACCTATCTGCCCGCCTTCAAGGCTTTGGTGAAGAAAGCCAAGGTGCGCGAGGTGATGTGTGCCTATCAGCGTTTTGAGGGAAAGCCCTGTTGCACAAGCGACCGCCTACTCATCGACATCCTCAGAAACAAGTGGGGATATGACGGACTGGTGGTCACCGACTGTGATGCTATCAACAATTTCTATAACCGTGGTCAGCACGAAACCCATAAGGACGGCCTTTCGGCCTCTGTTGATGCTGTGCTGAATGGTACAGATTTAGAGTGCGGTAAGGTGTTTATGTCGTTGAAGGAAGGTCTGGAAAAGAATCTCATCAATGAGAGCGACCTCGATGGCCATCTGCGCAAGACCCTCATGGGCCGTTTCGAACTGGGTATGTTCGACCCCGCTGAGATGTTGCCTTGGGCAAACCTGACTTCCGATGTTATCAGCAGCGAGAAGCACAATGACTTGGCTGTGCAGGCTGCACGCGAATCAATGGTACTATTGGAAAATTTAAAAATTAAAAAATTAAATAATGAAAAGGATGCGACACCGGTTTTGCCTTTGTCAAAGAGCATCAAGACGCTGGCCGTGCTCGGTCCTAATGCCGATGACGTGGAATTGTTGAATGGTAACTACGGTGGCACACCCACCAAAGCGCATCAGCACTCGCTGTTGGAGGGTATCAAGAATGCTCTGCCCAATACGAAGATTATCTATAACAAGGCTTGCGAACTGAATGATGAATACACTACTATCCATCACCTTCAGGACTTCAACGACGGCAAGGGCGTGAAGGTAGAGTTCTGGAACGACAGGAACACCAACTTCGAGAACCCCGTGAAGAGCGGATATTACAACGAGCTGAACTTCTCTACCTTTGGTGCGTGGGGCTTTGCTGAGGGCATCACTAACGATAACCTCGCCGTGCGCATCAGTGGTCAGTACAAGGCTACCTTCACAGGCGAGATGAAATACACGCTGATGACTGATAACGGCTATGTGCTCATCGTCAATGGCGACACCATCGAGACAGCCAAGGCAGGCGGTCGTCGTGGCTTCGGCTTCGGTCGTCGAGGCGGTGCCGACTATAAGTCGTTCAATGTTGAGAAGGGTAAGACATACGACGTGGTGATAGAATACCGTCGCGGCAACGGCAACTTCGCTATGCTGCGTGGCGATATCTGCGAGCGTAAGTTGGCTGAGTTCACCGACCTGGCTAACGAGGTGAAAGAGGCCGATGCCATCATCATCATCGGTGGTATCTCTGCCCGTATGGAAGGCGAGGGCGGCGACAAGCAGGACATCGAACTGCCCAAGGTACAGCAGATGCTGGTACGTGCCATGCATCAGACCGGCAAGCCCGTCATCTTCGTCAACTGTTCTGGTTCGGCTATCGCCTTCGGTAGCGTAGAGGGTGAATACGACGCTCTGCTGCAGGCTTGGTATCCCGGTCAGGGTGGTGCCCAGGCATTGGCTGAAGTCCTCTTCGGTGACTATAACCCTGGTGGGAAACTGCCCGTGACGTTCTATCGCTCTACCGCTGATCTGCCTGACTTTATGGACTACTCAATGAAGAACCGCACCTATCGTTACTTCACTGGCGTGCCTCAGTATGCCTTCGGCTACGGCCTGAGCTACACCACCTTCGAGGTAGGCAAGGGAAAAATTTCCGGGAAGTCTGGAAAGTCAGGAAAATCCGGAGCATTCTGCACGCTGACCGTGCCTGTCACCAATACCGGCAAGCGTGAGGGTACTGAGACCGTACAGGTTTACGTGAAGCGACTCGGTGATACGGGTGCTCCCATCAAGGCCCTGAAAGGTTTCGAGAAGTTGTCCTTGAAGCCTGGTGAGACAAAGAAGGCCGTGATCACCCTCGATGGCGAAGCTTTCGAATACTATGACGAGATGATTGACGAACTGGCCGTGAAACCCGGACAGTATCAGATTCTCTATGGTACCTCTTCCCTTGATAAAGACCTGCAGTCGTTTGACTTCACAGTAAAATAAAAACCTCAAAACTAAAACGATATGAAAAAGACCTTTTTATTATTGGCACTGACGGCCTCTACGTTAGGCACGATGGCACAACCCCGTACAAACAACGACGGTACGGTGACATTCCAATACAAGAACGACTCTGCAAAGAGCGTGCTGGTGGATGTGCAGTTTGCTGGCCGTAAGGAAATGACAAAGGGAGCCGACGGCACATGGACGGTGACACTTGGTCCTGTGGCCCCCGATATGTACCCCTATTGCTATGTCGTTGACGGTATTAGCATCATGGATCCTGAGAATCCCCAGTATTTCCCCAACGAAGGTTTTAAGAACAGTCTGTTGGAGATTACCTCTAAGGACGGTCTGCCTCATGACATCCGTGATGTGGCCCACGGTCGCATAGAGTATGTGCACTATTTCTCGAAGAGTCTGGGATCCACCAACAATGCCGTGGTCTATCTGCCACCCAGCTATATGGAAGACCAGCAGAAGAAATATCCTGTGTTCTATCTGATTAGTGGCACCACCGATACTGAAGAGGTTTATTATAAAGTGGGACGTGTGAACTATATCCTTGACAACCTGTTGGCAGAAGGTAAGGCAAAGGAAATGATTGTCGTGATGCCCTATGGTAACCCCTCAAAACTGTTGGTAACACCACCAGCTCAAGGTGCACCACAGACTCGTTTTGGCGGTGACGTGTTCAGCAAAGATCTGATTAACGACCTGATGCCATATATCGAGAATAACTATCGTACTAAGGCCGACAGAGACAACCGTGCCATCGGTGGTTTCTCACGTGGTGGTAATCAGGCGCTGTTTAACGGTCTGACCAATCTGGACAAGTTCTCATACCTGTGTTCTTATAGTTCATTCACATCGACTGACATCCCCAATGTCTATGATAAGGCTGGCGACACCAACAAGAAGATACACCTGTTTTGGTTGGGTGTAGGCACCGACGATTTCCTCTATGGCAATGCCCGCGACTATATGCAGTTCCTCGACGACAAAGGTATCCATAGTGTCAAAGAGTTCACTACAGACAAGTTTGGTCATACTTGGATGAATGCGAAACACTTCCTCGCAAAGACCCTGCCTTTACTTTTCAACAAAAAGGCTGCCGAGGCAGCTATGAAGGAGGCTCAGCCCACACCAGCAGCTACAGGCAAGGAGCAACAGTTCACCCCTGGTGTCATGGCACGTCTGTTTCCCCGTCCTATCATCTCGCCGGAATACACTCCTGAGGGCATCATCTTCCGCTTCAAGGCCGCTGATGCCAAGAAGGTGGAGCTATTCTGCGAGATGTTGCCTGATTATATCACGATGGAGCGCGATTCCGACGGTGTGTGGAGCACTACCCTCAGAGATTATGTCTTCGAGACCTTCAAATACTGCTTCATCGTAGACGGCACGCCCGTATGCGACCCCAGCAATATGTATCTCTCGCCCGACAATGGCTTTAAGTACAGTATTGCCGACAACCCACACTCACCATTCAACTTCGCCTCGCAGGGCGAGATAGAACATGGTCGTGTGGCTTACGATCTGGAGCGCATGGAGGCGTGGTACACCTCTGCCATGCCCCGCACGATGACTATCCCCACGTTTATCCAACTGATTCCCGGCAAGGACGATACCATGGAGAGCTGGTTTAAGATTGGTGGTGCCGATGCCATTGCCGACCGTCTGGTAGCCGACAAACGTACAAAACCCTGCATCATTACTACCAGCTCCTTGGAATTTATGCAGGGAGGTCCGCAGATGCCCGGCTTTAAGGTGCGCACCCTTCGTGCCGACGACTATCCCACATGGACGCAGCGTCGCCGTGCACTGGTGAAGATGCTGTTGGAGATTGGTCGCGAGCAGGCTCCACAGTTCCCTGGCTTCGGAGGCGGCAGACCTGGAGGCTTCGGTGGCGGTAGACCTGGAGGTTTCGGTGGTGGTGGCTTCGGAGGAGGACGCCCACAATTCTAAACACGAAAAAAAGACATGAAACGATTATTAAAATCACTTCTTGCGGGCTCACTCATAACTTGTCTTTCTACGACAGTCATGGGTCAGCCCGCTGTTTATGACCAAGAGAATACGGGTAGCCGTTATGCACTGAAGAAGTTTACGGCACCCGACAAACTGCCTGTCATTCGTGAGTTGCCCAACCCCTTGGAGGGTGTGAATAGTTTTGCTGACTGGGAGCGTCGCAGAAACGAGATCGCTTCGATGATCCAACATTACGGTATCGGCGAAAAACCTGCCGTGAAGGCTAATCAGGTGAAGGCACGGATGGAAGGCGACACGCTGATTGTGGATGTCACCGTAGGTAAGGAGACGCTGACTCTCAGGTCGCCAATCCGTTATCCGAAGACGGGCCAGCCTCCATACGCCCTGATGATTGGTACGGATATGATAGCCCTGCCCCGTCAGCTCTTTGAGGACAAACCTATTGCCACCACCACCTTCACCTCGGCACAGGTAAACGACTACAAGCAGTTTGGCAAACACCACGACAGAGGCGAGCACAACTTTGACCGTCTCTATCCCAAACTCAAGGACAACGGTGCCTACAGCGAATGGGCGTGGGGTATGAGCCGACTGATTGACGGACTACAGCAATTAGGGCCTGAGGTAACGAAGATAGACACCCGAAGGATTGGTGTCACTGGCTGTTCCTACGCTGGCAAGATGGCACTCTACTGTGGTGCCTTCGATGAGCGCATCGCCCTGACCATCGCACAGGAGCCTGGTGGCGGCGGTGCTGCTGCCTGGCGTAAGTCCCACGAACTGACGTTGGCAGGAAAAAACTTAGAGGACATCGACAAGACCGACTACCACTGGTTCTTGGAGAGTCAGAAAGAAAACTTCCGTGGCGACAGCGTTTATCGTCTGCCCTATGACCAGCATGAGCTCTGCGCAATGGTATGTCCACGAGCCCTGTTACTGTTGGGCAACCCCGACTACGAATGGTTGGCAGATGCTTCTATGAGTGTATCGGCACCAGCTGCCCACAAGGTATGGGAGCAGTTCAGCATTGGCGACCGTATGGGTTGGGACATCATCGGTGGCCACGGACACTGTCAGTTGCCACAGGTTCAGTACCCCATTGTGCAGGCCTATATCGACAAATACCTGCTCGACGGCAAGCCTTGGACACGTGGTGGCTTTGAGACCAAGCAATATCGCAATCTGTTTGCGGAGGTGGGACACACCCGTGAAGAGGTAGATAAGAAACTGCAGGAGGTCTTCAATGATGTCTTCTACGGACCTAACAAGGTGTATTTTGAGGTGGGCGACTCACTGGGTTATATCTCAGACATCAAGAACCACGATGCCCGCACCGAGGGTATGTCGTACGGTATGATGATTGCCGTGCAGATGAACAAAAAAGACATCTTCGACCGTCTGTGGCGATGGAGCAAGAAATATATGCAGCATCAGGACGGACCGCGCAAAGGCTATTTCGCCTGGAGCTGCAAGACCGACGGCACCCATAATGCCGAGGGGGCTGCCAGCGATGGTGAACTCTATTATATCACCTCGCTCATCTTTGCTTCCAATCGTTGGGGAAATGATACTGGTATTAATTATAAAGCCGAGGCACAGCATATTCTTGACTGCATTCAGCCCCGCGAAATACCTGCGGAAAGCGGTTTCCCCGCTTTCGAAGGTTTCGCTCCCCAACAACAAGGACCTCAGAAGATGTTCTTGATTGACCCAGAAACAAAGTTGATTACTTTCACCCCCGATGGTTTCGGCCAGCGATTCACTGACCCCTCTTACCATATCCCCGCCTTCTACGAGGTCTGGGCCAAGTGGGCTGACGACGGACGCTCTGAGTTATGGAACGAGTGTGCACAGAAGAGTCGTGAGTTCCTGCATAAGTGCATCAATGATACCACGGGGCTGAACCCCGATATGTGTCAATATGATGGTTCTTTGATGCAGATGCCCAGCTTCCCCGGTCGCCCACAGCCACAGGGTGCTCCCCGTCGTAATGGTGGGAATAACTTCCGCTACGACTCTTGGCGCGTGCCTATGAACATTGCACTCGACTATGAATGGAGTTGCGCCGACCGTGAGTGGCAACAGCAGTATGGCGAGAAGATACAGAACTTCCTGTATAGTCAGGGCATTGACACCTTCGTGGATCAGTATCGTGTAGATGGAACCCTGCCCGAAGGCAACGAGATTCTACAGGCCGGCGGCTTCCGCAAACTGCGTCACAGTATCGGACTGGTAGCCACCTCGGCTGCAGCCTCCGTGCTCTGTCAGCATGAGAAGAAGAACGAGTTTATCGAGGCCCTTTGGAATGCGAAGCACGAACCCTTTGACGATGGCTATTTCGATGCCTACTACGACGGACTGCTCCGTCTTTTCGCATTCATGCACCTGAGTGGCAACTATCAAGTCATCTTCCCCACACAGAAATAAAAAAAGCGACTACTGTTCGTAGCCGCCAAAGTTATTCTCTTCCTCATTACCGCCCTGAGAGTCTTCACGCTCGGGGCGTTTCTTTTGCGTCATATTACCGAAGTTCCACGTCAACTGCAGATTGATGCGCGGGTCGCGGTGGTTCTTCTGGTGACGCCAGAAGGTGGGACCCTCAGTATAGTTCTCAAACTGCTGACTGTTGAATACATCGCGCCAGTTCAAAGCCAAAGCAAACGTCTTATTCAGGAATGTTTTTCGCACACCAAGGTCGAGCGAGCCGTTGGCCTTGCGGTAGCCCTGGGTGATGACCGAGCGTGAACGGTAGTTGCCCGTGGCCTGCACGGAGATGCTGTAAGGCAGAATGACACTGGCCAGCACACGGGCATCCCATGCGAAGTTCTCATTGCCCTCGCCACTCACGTTCTGGCCTTCCACGATGGTGGAGAAGCCATCGAGCTTATAGTAATAGGCATTCACGGTAGTGGTGAGGTCAAGGATGCGGAAGAACTTATCCTTCAATATGAGCTCGGCACCGGCACTCTGACTCTTGGCCACGTTGAGGTTGGTCATATACATCACGGGCTGACCCTCGTAGGTTCCCTGATAGCGTATGCGCTGCATCACGTCGGTGGTAGGACGGTAGTAGGTACCCAGCGACAGGGTGTGTGCTGCCCAAGTCTTCAGGTAGTTCAGCGAGAAGGCGTTGGTGAATTCCGGTGTCAGTTCAGGATTACCAAACTCAATCATCGAGGCATCGCGGGTGTTCTTGAATGAGTTGAGCTGACCGCCCCAAGGACGGCGCAGACGGCGCGTCACATTGAGCTGAATCTGCGAGGTAGGTGTCAACTCGTAGTTCAGGAAGAGTGAGGGGAACAGTTGGAAATAGTCCTTCTTGAAGGGTGTCTCCGTCTGATAGTAGTCGATACTCTTCGTGTCCACCTTCCAGTATTCGCCACGCAGTCCTGCCATCACGCCCAACTTGCCGAACTTCATATTAGCTGTGGCATAGAGGGCATGGATGTCACTGTCGTAGATAAAGCGGTTATAAAAGAAGGGGTCTTCCTGCAAACGGCTATCTGAGGGAGACAGGCGCTCGGCCTGTCCTGTAGCGGCATATTCAAAGCTCTGCTGCGGTGTATTCTCATGAGCGAAGCGACCTTCATAACCAGCCTCCACCTTGAAGTTCTCATTGATCTGGTTCTCATAGTCCACACGCGTCTCCCAATGGCGGTTATTCATATCCATAGGCCGGTACTGGTAACTGTAAGAGGTGAGAGGTAAGTAGCTGGAGGTGACAGGTATGAAGCTGGAGGTGAGATATGTGGTGTCGTTGAGGTATTCGTTTGAGCCGTCACTGTTCCATTTGCTGAATTCCACCGTGGCATCCAGTTTATGCGTGCCACTCTCGTTGAACTTATGGGTAAACGACAGTTCGGCATTATACATATGGTTCTTACCGTCGCCCCAGGTCTGTCGGCGCAACAGGCGGTCGGCCGTCTTGGCTCCTGCGGCATCAAACGTGCCATACTCGTAAGTGGTCAGGTTATCGTTGGAGCGGTTGCCCTGCATGGTCATACCTGCCAGTGTGAGGTCATCGTTGTCAGTGAGATGGAAGGTCAGTCCGGCACGTGCAAAGAGTCCGCCGCCGTGGTTGTTGTTCTCGCCCTCACTGTACTGGTAGCTGCTGAAGGGGGAACCTTCAGCCACACGGTAGCGCTGGTCGCTCTCGTTGCTGCCGTTGCCCCTGCGCTTGCGGTAGCCCAGGTTGGCGTAGGCATCTACCCATTTGCTGCTGTAGTTGATGTTGCCGCCTACGTTCCAACCCTTTTGGTTGTTCACGCCCGTCTGCACCGAACCGTAGTAGCCGGCACGGCGGTCGCGTTTCAGGATGATGTTGATGATGCCGGCCGTTCCCTCGGGCGAGTATTTCGCGCTGGGATTGTCGATGACCTCGATGCGCTCGATGCTCTCGGCAGGAATCTGCTGCAGTATCTCGGCACGGTTGTCGCTGGTCAGTCCGCTGCTCTTGCCGTTGATCCACACCTCCACGCTGGAGTTGCCACGAAGGGAGATCTCACCGTCGGTGGTCACCTCTACCGAGGGGATGTTTTCCAGCAGGTCGCTCACGCTACCGCCGGCAGCCGCCAGCACCTCATCGACAGTAAAGGTCTTGCGGTCTACCTCAAGCTTCATCTGTGAGCGCTGACCGGTGACCTGCACCTCCTTCAGCACACGCTGGTCTTCACTCATGTAGATGGCGTTGAAATGGGCATTACGCCTTTCGGGCGTAATCTGGAACTTACGGGTGACGGCCTTATAGCCCATCAGCGTTGCCTGCAGCGTGTACTGCCCGTCTTTCAGGCCTTGCACATGGAACGCACCTTTCACGTCGGTCATACCGCCGCCCATCAACTTCCCGTTGACATCAGTTACCCTGACTGTTACAAACTGTAGGGCTTCATCGTTTTGCTTATCCAAAATCTTGCCCTTGACATTACCCTGAGCCATGATGCTGACGGTACACGCAAGCATGGCAAACAATACAAAAATACGGTTCATTTTATAAAAGATGCATACGGAAGACCATGATATACATGGCTACCAAAAAGATAATCAGATAGGTACAGCCCTTCCAGATTTTCCCGAACACATAGCATGATGCGATGATGATGACAGTCCACATGATGTCCGAGAACCTGATGTGCATACTGGGAACATTTTCCATCTCATCGAAGAGCTCTCCGAAATTGTCGCCCTTCAGCGAACGTGTCCCACCTCCCATCAAGTCATCATCGTCAAGGTCGCTTTGAGCCCATGCCTGCAGTTTCATCCACAGCAGGCATATAATGATGTATAGTCTTAGGGAAATCTTATTCATTTTCTTCTTTGAACTGCAAAGGTACGAAAAAAAATGAAATAATAACCATTATTATGTAAAAGATGAAGAAAAGATTGGTCTTTTCGCATTTTTTAAGTACCTTTGCGGCCAAAACGAACACATAATCACAAAATAAAAAGGAAATGGCTTATACACGTATGACGGCTGCCGAGGCAGCAGCACTGATTAAGAATGGCGAGAACATTGCCATGAGTGGTTTTACACCGGCAGGTGTGGCCAAGGCAACGACAAAGGAGTTGGCAAAGATTGCAGTGGCCGAGCATGAGGCTGGCCGCGAGTTCAAGGTGGGCATCTTCACCGGTGCCTCAACCGGTCAGAGTACCGACGGCGACATGGCTAATGCACAGGCCATCAAGTACCGTGCACCTTACACCACCAATCCCGACTTCCGCAAGCATGTGAACCTGGGCGAGATTCCCTACAACGACCTGCACCTGAGCCACATGGCACAGGAGCTGCGCTACGGCTTCTATGGCGATGTGGACTGGGCCATCCTCGAGGTCTGCGACATTGAGGAGGTGGGCGACGACTATCATGTCTACCTCACCGCTGCCGGCGGCATCAGTCCCACGGCTGCCCGTCTGGCCAAGAAGGTAATCCTGGAGCTCAACTCCTTCCACAATCCTAATGTGAAGTTCATCCACGATGTCTATGAGCCCCTGGATCCCCCTTACCGCAAGCCCATCCCCATCTTCAATGTGAGCGACCGCATCGGTGTTCCCTATGTGTCGATTCCCAAGGCGAAGGTTGTGGGTGTCGTGGAATGCAACATCCCCGATGAGGCTCGTGCCTTCAAGGACAGCGACCCAGTAACGGAGAAGATTGGCTTCCTGACAGCCGAGTTCCTCGTAGAGGAGATGCACAAGGGTCGCATCCCCAAGGAGTTCCTGCCCTTGCAGAGCGGCGTGGGCTCTACCGCCAATGCCATCCTGGGCGCACTGGGCGAGGACAAGCACGTTCCCGACTTCAACATCTATACCGAGGTAATCCAGAACTCGGTCATCGAGATGATGCTCAACGGACGCGTGAAGGATGCCAGTGCTTGTTCGCTCACCGTATCCAACGACTGCCTGATGCAGGTCTATGATAATATGGATTACATGAAACAGCACCTGGTGCTGCGTCAGAGTGAGATCTCCAACCATCCCGCCGTCATTCGTCGTCTGGGTGTCATCGCCATCAACACGGCCATCGAGGTTGACCTCTATGGCAATGTCAACTCTACCCATATCAGTGGCACGAAGATGATGAACGGTATCGGAGGCAGTGGCGACTTCGAGCGCAACGCATACCTCTCTATCTTCACTTGCCCATCGACGGCCAAGGGCGGTCTCATCTCGTCTATCGTACCCTTCGTCACTCACCAGGACTCTTCGGAGCACGATGTCAATGTCATCGTCACCGAACAGGGTATCGCCGACTTGCGTGGCAAGAGTCCCATGCAGCGTGCAGAGCTGATCATCGAGAACTGTGCTCATCCCGACTACCGTCCGTTGCTGCGTGAGTACCTGAAGCTGGGCGTTGGCGGTCATACCCGCCACTGTCTCACCGCTGCCTTCGCCATGCACGACACACTGGCTCGCAAAGGCGACATGCATCTGACCGACTTCTCGGAGTATGTGAAGTAAAAAGAAAAGTAATGTGAAGTAAGAATAAAAATAATTTTGGCCAGAATTTTTTGAATTCTGGCCAAAATTTTATAAATTCCGGCCAAAATTTATTATCATGCTTGGCCAATGGTTTGACGTTGCGGCTTTACATATTCCTTTTTCATATTGCTTAATTTAATCCACATTAATATTATTATTTCAAACGGCACTTTTCTATTTGTATCAATTCATTACAAAATGGGTATAAGTTTATTACACTTTTTTGTAAGTTCATTACACTTGGATGTAAGAAACATAACAAATTGTACACGGCGTGTAATGAAAAATGTAAGAAATGCACAAAAAATGCCGATTTCATCGGTGGAAATCGGCATTACAGTTTTTGTCGCTTGCTATTCTGCGTAGATGATCAGGTCGGATAGCCTGACCCACGATGCCGTGGCACTGTAAGTGGTCTGATAGGTGCCGATACCTAAGCTTGGCGTCTTCACGATGATGGGCGACCCCGGCATATTGCTCCATGTTTGTCCGTCCTTGCTGGTACGTGCAAAGAGTTGGTTGCCGCGTCGCTCGAACTGTATGTAGGGGTCGAAATGATAGCCCTTGTAGTTGGGGAACTGCGGACGGCCGTGCCGGCTGAGGATGGTGAGCATATTTCCGCAGTTGTAGAGCGGGAAGGCTCCCAACTGGTAATACACCGTGTCGCGCTGATGGGGTGCACTGATAATCAGTCCTCCCTCGTTGTAGGCTACTACTTTATGCTCTTTAAGCCCCTCCATGTCATTGACACGGGCCATCACCACGAAGTCACCTGTCAGTTCCTTGATGATCTTGGCTCCGTTCTCCAATGGATTGGTGTTGAAATCGGCATTGCCGCCTGCCAGTGTCTGCTCTTCCTGCTGTTGTAAGACGGGTTTCATGGTGGCCGGCAGCGTGAACTTGCTGTCGGGGTCTGTCTCCTCGAAGTCATCATCGCCTAATGACGGCAGCTGCTCGTCTTTCAGCCGTTCATACATCCTTGCCACCTCTTCCTCGCCGGAAGCGATAGGCATGATGATGAGGTCGCTCAGATAGCCCCTGAAATTGTTGGTGCCGGTGGCATCGGCTCCTACAATGATGTGACCCTCAGGACGAATCATGAGGAAGTTGTTCTTCTCCTGCAACAGCTGTCCGTCGCGATAGACGCGCTCCATCCAGCCATCGAAGGTGACCACCCAGTGGTGCCACTGGCCTACGCTTTTCTCAATAGCCTCCTTGGCACCGCTGCTCTCAAACGAACCGTTGTGATTGATGAGGCCTGCCTGCGGATCGGTGCCTAAGCGCAGCTCCGTGGTGGCCAGGTCGGCACGCGAACTGCTGAGTGAGGCAATTGTCGATACGGGACCATCCTCGGTCTGCAGCGTCCATGCGGCGATGGTGTAGGGGGCATTATAGCGATACACATTCGACAGGGGCAACTCGCTGATGAGTGCCTGACTACCGTTGAAGAAGAAGGCCCATTTACCGTCCTTCACTCTCATGCGGATGGGTTTGTTGGCTGTGAAGTTCATGCCGTTGGGGGTCTTTACCTCTGTCACGTCGAATGCTGTCTGATGTCCCTTTGCCACCTCCTTGGCATCGATGAAGACGGCGGCAGCCAGACTCTGACTGCGCTCTTCGGCCTCCACATCCTTCTTGTGCATACCGGGATAGGCATCATTGCCCTCTACGTTGACGGTAGGCAGTTCGGGGGCCTCTTTCCATATCTTCACGTTCCAGATAGCTGGCATATGACCGTTTTTCTGTGTGTCGCTGATGGTGATGCGAACATAGCGGGCTTTGGTCGTTTTGGGGGTTGGTCGTTTGGTCGTTTGGTGGGTTGGTCGTTTGGTCGTTTTGGGGGTGGGGGTGCGGTCGATCATGGGCGAGCCCTGCAGGGTGTTGTCGGTGCGGTCGGCAAACAGTTTCCATTGACTGCCATCTACCGAGGTCTCTATCTTATATTGATAGAAGAAGGTGGCATATTCGAACTGCGTCCATATCTCGGTGAACTTCTCCACCTTTCCCAGGTCTATCTGCAGCCATTCGTCCTGATGACTGCCGCGTCCCCAGTTGGTGTGGCGTGCCTTCCAGAGTGTGGCATTGTTGTCATCGACCGCATATTCGGGCTTGAACCACTCATCGTAGTAGCTGGAGGCAGTGACCTTGGCACCAAAAGCAAAGTTGGTCGTTTGGGTGTTTGGTCGTTTGGTCGTTTGGGGGGTGAAGAATGGTATTCCCTGCGCATGGTGGGTGGGGATGATGGGCTGGATGTTTCCGTCGGCATCGAACGTCATCTCGTCGATACATACCTGTCGGTTGAAGCCGTGGATGCTGCGGGGCAGGTTATGGCGGTGATAGACGATGTAGTACTTGCCGTCTTTCTCCAGGATGCTGTGATGGCCGGGGCCGTGCACCGTCTTGTCATCGTTGGTCTTCAGGATGCAGCCCTTGTATTCGTAGGGTCCCATGGGTCCTGTCTTCGAGACGGCATACTGTACACGGTACGACTCATCATGGCAGGAGCCCGATGAATAGGTGAAATAATAGATGCCGTTGCGCTTGAACACATAGGGAGCCTCAAAGAAATCAGTAATCTCGGTATTGGGAATCAGTTTCTTGTCGACAAACGACTTCAGGTCCCTACCCATCTTGGCCACGCCGCAGCCGAAGCCCTTGTAGATACCCCAGGTGCCGAAGTAGAGGTACGTGGCACCATCGTTGTCGACGAAGGTCTGTCCGTCGAGTGTGATGGCGTTATGTACAAAGCGGTCGGGTACCAGCACGGCATCTGTCTCGCCCATGACGTTGAGCCAAGGGCCTACCGGCGAGTGACTCACTCCTTCGTGCAGCTGACAGGGCTGACAGTAGAAATAGTGGTAGGAGCCGTCGGCAGCCTGCATCACATCGGGTGCCCACACCACCTCCGACGTGGGCCAGTTCATGATATAGTTGCGCCAGTTCACGAAGTCCTTGCTCACCCATACCTGTGCCGGTCCGTAGCCGTTGCCCGTACCGTCGGTGGTGGCATAGAGGTAATAGGTGTCGCCAAACTTCCGGATGGTGGGGTCGGCAAAGTAGCCTGGGATAAACGGATTGCCCGCACCTGGTGTGTTCCAGAGCGGGCTTTCTGATGTCTGTGCCTGCAGGGGCTGCGACATTGCCGCAGCACACAGGGCAAGAGAGAAGAGTGCTGTCTTCATTTATTTCACGAATATTTTCCTACCGTTGATGATGTTGATGCCCTTCTGTGGCTGTGAGAGCCTGCGCCCTTGCAGGTTGAAGATGGCTTCCTCGCCTTTTGAGAGGGTGGGGGTGAGGTCTTTGATACCCATGGTGCGCGGGTCAGTGTACTCCACGCTGGCCAGTTCGGCTCCGTATTCGCTGTTGCCGGTCACGTGGACACGGAAGATGAAGCGTGCCAAGGCCTCCTTGTCGGCACTCTGCTTATAACGCAGGATCTGACCGATGGTATAGTCCTTGCCTGCGGTCAGTTTACCGGGGTACTGTCCAACGGTAAACGACAGGCTGCTGGGTGAGAACTCGCTGTAGAGATAGCCGTTGGCATAGGCAGAAACAGCACCCGATTCATCGAACCAGTGGCCATAGCCGTTGGCGGTAGAGCCACGGTTCACACGGGCTTGGCTGGTGGGATTCATGGCATAGAACATCACCTTTCCTTCCGAAGGGCCGCTGGAGGTCCATGTCTGCATCTTGTCGGCAATATCGGAGGCGTTCATCTGGAAGGCGGTGCCCAGCATGGCCTGTGCCTTGCCCGCTACGTCGACAGTAACACCCACGTAAGAATCCAGCTTAGGCAGTTTGATGTCGTAGGTAAAGGTGACATCGGCCACGTCTCGACCGTCGATCTCCGAACCGACGTAGACAATAGCCTTGCTGCCCAGTTCCGTGCCTTCTATGCTGAAGCGATAGGGCCACATATCGTCGTTGCTGCTGTTCTCGTCCCACTTATGCTGCACGTAGCTGCTCGGTGCAGGCACCACGATGAGCCACATCTGCTGTGTGTTCTCAGGCACGGTCATGCTTACCTCGCAGGTCTTTTGCGTCGTGCCGTCGCAATAGACGGAGTCGGCTTTGAAATACTGTCGTGTGCCGTCTTTCAGCAGGGCCACATAACCCAGTCGGAAGCCACGGTCCTTGAAGTTGGTCGGGTTCACGTAAGCGGTGCGTGTGGTCTTTCCCCAAGCCGTCTCGCCGGTCATCATCTCGGCAGGGTCGCCTTTTGCCAGTTTGGAGTAACGGCCCAATGCGGTGAAATGGGTGGTCACCGTAGTACCGGCAGCAGGCACATTCAGGGGGATGACATTGAAGCCGGATGCCTGAGGCACTGAGGCCAGTGCCACCTGATAGGCCGTATCGCCCACGAGGACGCAGCGGTAGTCGAAGTCGCCGATATAGCTCTTGCCATAGGAGCGGCAGGCATCGAGGTCCCATGTGGCACAGCGGGCAGCATAGTCGTAGTAGAGGCGGAACAGCCCGGTGGCATCCAGTCCCTTGAGTTTCATCAGGGCCTGGTTGAAGTCGGTGGCGTTGCTGCGGCTCTGTCCTGTCATGGGCTGGTTCCATACCTGAGCCACGGTGGTGATGTCGTTGTAGTACTGGTTAATGTAATAGTGGAACCAGTAGCTCTGGTAACGGTGCCACTCGTGCGAGAAGGCATAGTTGTGGGAGCGACGGAACACGCCGATGCTCTGGTCGAACATCAGGTTGGGGTACGACTGTGCGGCCTGCCACTGTGCCGTCTGTTCCCAGATGGCCTGTCCGTTGCCGCAGGGCAGGTGGAAGCCGGTGTTGTCGGTATCGGAATCCTTATGACCGCTGTGTTCGGAGTAGCACATATAGTGGAATGAGTGTCCCACCTCGTGAGCCACGGAATGGCCTACGGGCTTACAGGCCGAAGGGCCGAGCCACAGGGCGCTCACCTGATAGTCGTAGCCGCCGCCATAGCACACCCAGTCGGTGGTGTGGTTCAGCAGCACCATCACCTTGTATTTTGCCAGGTTGGAATTGACAGGGTCAACGAAGCCCAGCTTGTTGATCTCAAGGTCGAAGAATTCCTCGCATTTTTTCAGCAGATCCTGCTCGTCCACCTGATAGGCTGAAGCAGATTGTGAGGGTTTCTTGGAGCCGTAGCCTTTGTCCCAGAACACAATGACGTTGTCGCTCTCCACAGAGCGGCTCTTCGACCAGGTGTACGTGTTGTTGGGGTCGCTCTCTGCATAGAGCAGGGTGTCGGGGTTCCACGGATTGCGCCACTCATTGGGAATGTAGACTGTTTTCTGTGCAAAGGCCATCGTGGTCATTGCCAGCAAGAAGAAAAGTGTAGATAGTCGTTTCATATAATTCTTTAATTCTTAATTCTTAATTCTTAATTCTTAACTCCCGTTACCGCATCCCCTCGGGTATGCTGCTGATGAGGTAGGTCATGTGGATGGCGCGGTTTTTGAGCCAGGTGTGCATCTTCTCCAACTCGGTGTCGAAGCGCTTGCCGCGGATAGGCCATCGCTGGAACTCACGGTTCAGGGCTCCGCTCTCGCGCAGCTGTGCCACGTATTTCTCGCATTCCTGCCAGGGGCGCGTCACCACGGAGTCCTTCACGGCAGCCCACTGTGCCTTGTAGGCCTGGACGAACTCCTTGCAGGCAAAGAGGTCGGTGAAGAACTGTGGCACGTAGTTGTAGTTGCCGTTGCGCTTCAGGGGGTTGGTGCCCATCACCGTCTCGGTATAGTCTTTGAAGAACGTATGTCCGGTGTACATATTGCCCCAGTCGAAGTCGTAGCCGGCATCGAAGTCCCACAGCGGCCCCATCACCCACTTGCCGTCGCCGTCCTTATGCATGAAGATGGAACGGGGTGCCGACAGCTCCACGTTGTAGACGAACTCCTGGATCTGCAGATATTTGATAAACGAGGGGATGTCGAGCAGACGGTCTACCTGTTCGTAGTCGTGTGTCTTGATGGCATTTTCCAGAATCTCCAGCTCGTGTCTGACGGAGTCAACGGTGTTCGTTGTGAAATGTTCGTCATCGGGATATTTCACGCATACGGGCATCTTGTAAACCGCTGACCAGAAGTTGTCCTGGGCTTCAGGACTTTCTGCCGGTCCGTCGTCCACGTCGAGCGAGATGAGTATGCCGCGCTCCTCGCTGATGTTCACGCGGTTCTTGTTCTGCTGTATCTGTTCCGTCAATTGATAAACGCCCTTGTAGTCGCCGTTCAGGAAGAGTTCCACGTAGCGGGTGTGGTTGGTGTAGGGCAGTCCTAACCAGCGTCCCAGTTCAAAGACGTACGTGTTCATCATATCCGTCACGTCGCGGTAGTTGGCCAGTAGCACCCAACTCTTGGCCTTGCTGAGGCCCAGCATCTTGTGCTTGTCGATGAGTTTCAGGCGGTAGGGCTTCTTGTCGTACCACAGGAACGAGCTGTTGCCGCGTCCGCGTATCTGTGCGTTGGCAGAGAAATTGGTGAACGACCCCTGAGCGTTGAGCGACAGGTGGCAGTCGGTGTAGTAGTCCCTTGAGGTGATGTCGCTGCCGTCGCTCGTCGTGACATAGAGCTGGAACACCTGGTAGGGGTCTTTCGTCTCCAGGAGCGGCTCGTCCTGGAACGTCAGGCTGTCTATATGGTTGATGTCGAACGTCACCGTCTGGTCGCCCTTGACGTTCATCAGCACCTGTCGCTGGTATTTGTCGAAAGAAATCTCGTTGAGGCTGTCGGTCACCACGGGGAAATCCCATTTGCCCCCCAGCTGGTTCATATAGACATGGACCCGCTGTTGTGCCATGATTGGCAGCACCGTAGGCAGTGAAAGCAGTAGGAAAGATAGTAGTCGTTTCATTTTCCCGTTTGTAGTCATTGACGTTGACGGTGCAAAGTTACGCTTTTTTTCCATTATACGGCTGTTATAATCGTCCAAAATGTTATAAAAAGCGTCTAAACAATCGTGTTTTCTTGTTCGTTCTGCCTCAGTCCGCGTCCTCGTTTGCCGGGAATCGCGCCATTAACTGCCGTGAATCGCTACTTGCCGACCCGGGTCAGCAGATCTGCCGACTTATGTCAACATATCGGCCGACCCGGGTCGGCAGGTCTGCTGACCAAGGTCGGCAGGTAGCAAAGGATATCAGTTGTCACCGCCATTCAGACTGTTTTCAGTTGCCCTCTTCGTTTTTTCAAGTTACTTTATGACCTTTTTGAATGTAATTTGCAGCTGGGAGCGCGGGCGTCCTCGCCCGCATCTGCGGCGGTTGCGGGCGAGGACGCCCGCGCTCCCATAGTTGACTGAAAAGATATACGACTTGCGAAAGTTGAGTAAATTCATCCATCCAAATTTGGTTGTTTCAAAGTTATTGTGTACTTTTGTAGTCGTAATGTCTACGGACGATGGAGCACCTCAAAAACCGCTCTCATTGCAGCTATGTTTTACAAACTGATTCAATAACTAAAAACTATAACAGATGAGAAGAACATTACTTACTTTATTCGCCATCGCTGCCATAGGTGCGCAGGCACAGACCAGCCGCCCGACGACGGTGCAGGGAGCACGTACGCTGACGGTGACCGATGGCAAGGGGAAAGCAGACCGCTATTCCGTGACATCGGAAAAATCGCTGCTTATCAAACTGAATGACGGGAAACTGGAGTTCCCCGACAAGACCGTAGAAAAGGCCGACGTAAAGTCGATGCGCCTGGAGATTCCCCAGAAATTCATGCTCAGCGAGGACAGCACCAGCTTCACTCCGTATAACGTGGAGTTCGGTCTGCTGGCACTACGCCGCACGCTGCTGGTGAACAAATGGAATACGCTGGTGGTGCCGGTGTCGCTCTCCGGTCGCCATGTCCTCGACGCTTTCGGTGAGGATGCGCTCCTGGCTACCTATAAGGATGTTATAGAGACTGAGACGGAGGCGCAGGTCAACTTCAGCACCATTGACCTCAATACCGATGAGGTGGTGGTGAAGCCGGGAGTCCATTATCTGATACGCCCCACCCGCGAGCCTGACATTGCCGAAGGGGCTACCTCTACCATTAATTATGGTACGACGCGTGTACCCGGACCGGCTTATCTGATAGAGGGGGCCACGATGACTTCCAGTAACAAGTCGCCTTCGCTCAAGTCGATACGTTCCGAGGAAGACAACGTGCGACTCCGTCTGACGGGTACCTATACCCAGCGTGAAGGGCGCATGAAGCCTGTCAATGTCTATGCGTCCAATGAAGACGGCGACCTGACGCTCAATGCCGATTCCGTTGCCGCCAAAGGTTTCTCTTCATGGATCGTGTTGTCGAGGAATACCAATGAGACAGCCATCCGCTTCTATGTGGATGGTGTCAGCTTGACAGGCGACTTCACGGAGATAGCCGATGTCGTGTTAGGGAAGGAGCCCGATGTGAGGGAGACGGTTTACGACCTACAGGGTCGCCGGGTAGCCACTCCTAAGCGCGGCCTCTATATTATTAATGGTAAAAAGGTGTACGTAAGATGAAGACAACGATATTTTCCATCATTCTTTTAGGACAGTGCTGCGCCGTGAGCGCACAGGACTCCCTGTGGGTGCGTTATGACAACCGCTTCCAGAAAAACGTAGGCGTGCCATTGACTAATGCCGATTCCATCAGGGTGAAGACAACGCAGGCCGTGGTTTATTATTCCAACAACACCACACGCACGTTGACGGCCACGCCAGGCAAGACCACCATGATGTTCGACAACCCAGGACGCTATCTGCTGAAGCCCAGCACCTATAGCGGTACGAACTATGAGAACCAGGATGCCACGTCGGGCTATAACTTCGCCCATTCCAAGGAGAGCACCCATTTCGTGGTGTTCTGGGATGTGCGCTATGGCAGCAACCCCAACAAGATCCAATATCCGGGCGACGGCAACGTGACAAGTGCCGACTACGTGCTCAATATTGCCGAGAAATGCTGGGATATGTATGCCGGGGAACTGGGATTCGTCAAGGAGGGCAGTTCCACTACCGATAAATATAAGGTTCAGCTCTATATCCCCTATCAGAAAGAGTGGCGCGCCGATGCCTCGGGTACCAACGGACAGGAGGCCAACGGCACGTGGAGCTTCACGGGACTGGGACATTTCAACCCCTGGGCAGCCAATGCCCGCGGCGGCCATACCATTGCCCATGAGGTGGGTCATACGTTCCAGTATCTGGTGTCGGCCGACTTAGGCAGCGATGCGTCCGGACACTATGACCGTGGCTGGCGATGGGGCTGGGGCGGCGGTAACGACAATAGCTGGTGGGAGAGCTGTGCCGACTGGCAGGCCTATCAGATTTTCCCGGACAGGCAGTTTACCGACGGAGAGTATTTCGAACAGCACTTGGATGCCCATCACCTGAATCTGCTCCATGAAGACTGGCGCTATGCCTGTTGTTATATCCACGACTGGTGGGCCATGCTCCACGGACGTAGCTTTATCGGACAGATGTGGCGTGAGACGAAACAGTATGAAGACCCCATCCAGACCTATATGCGCATGAATAGTCTCAATCAAGAGCAATTCAATGATGAGTTGATGCAGGGCTATATGCGCATGGCCACCTGGGATATCGACGGTGTGCGCGACCGTGCCAAGCATCGTATCGGGCAGCATAAGAACCGTCTAAAGGTGCTCAATGCCGCCAATGCTACCTATACCACCGATCCTGAAACCTGTATCCAGAACTATGGCTATCATATCACCAATATGCAGCGACCTGCCATCGGTACTACCGTCAAGGCCAATTTCAAAGGGTTGACGGATGCCAGTGGTTATCACTACGTCTATCCCGCACGTGCCGGCTGGCGCTATGCTTTCGTGGCATACAGCTCTGATGGCACCCGTACCTACGGAGAGGTGAAGGCCGACAAGGAAGGTACTGCCGAACTGACCATCCCCGAAGGATGCACACGGCTGTTCTTCGTGGTCATGGGGGCTCCCACCCAGCACTGGCCACATCCCTGGACCAGCGGCAAGAGCAGCTCAGACTGGTCGCAGAACAACGAGCAGTGGCCCTATCAGGTGCAGTTCGAGAATACCAAACCGCTGTAGGGTGATGAAAAAATCGTCTAAGAGAAGTCTTTTTCAGAAGGTTTAGACTATTTTTCAAACACTTTAGACAATAGTTATATGGCTGTGGGAAAGAAAGTCATATCTTTGCACCATGATAAAAAATCAACACTGTATGAATAAGAGAAAAATTGTGGTGACAGCCATCATGGCTATATGGATGCTGGCAGATGTGTCGGCCGTCAACTACCGTAGCATCGCTCATGTGGGCAACGTCAGTGTGGAGGCTCCTGTGGGAAACGTACCCCGACTGCCCTACCAGTTGTGGGTGGAGTATGCCGACGGCAAGGGAGAGTACCGCCAGGTGAGGTGGCAAAACTCATCGGAGGCTACAGAACAAGCCGAGGCGAACCCGGCCATCAATCCTGAAGGAACAAGTTATAAGGTGCGCGGGTTTATCATCGGTGACAATACCACCCCCAATGGCTATCCGGTATGGGCAGAGGTGAAGGTGGTTTCAAGTTCAAAGTTCCAGGTTCCAAGTCATCAACCCGTGGCAGAAACACTGCCCCTGAACGATGTGAGCATCGACGGAGAGAACCGCCTGGCATGGAACCGCGACCTTGACATTGACCAGCTCATCAGTCTGCCTGTGAAGCAGCAGCTATATAACTATCGCGACACCTATGGCCTATCCACCGAGGGCTATCCTGAGAGCGACGGATGGGACTCGCCAACCACTAAACTGAAGGGACACGGCTCGGGCCACTATATGTCGGCTATGGCCTTTGCCTTTGCCAGCTGTCAGGATGAGGCCAAAAAGGATATTCTTCGCAAAAACATCACGGAGATGGTCAACGAGCTGCGCAAATATCAGGAGATGACCTTTGTATGGAACGAGCAGCTTGGCCGCTACTGGGAAGCCCGTGACTTCGCTCCTGAAGAGGAGTTGAAGGAGATGAAAGGCACGTGGGCCGACTTCGATCGCTATAAGAAAGAATACCAGAAATATGGTTACGGCTATCTGAATGCCATCCCCGCACAGCATTGCGTGCTTATAGAGAAGTACGCCCCTTACAACAACGAGAGTGGGGTGTGGGCACCTTATTATTCTGTACATAAGCAACTGGCTGGCCTCATTGATATTGCCACTTATATCGATGACAAGGCAACGGCAGAAAAGGCCCTGCTCATAGCCAAGGACATGGGACTGTGGGTGTGGAACCGTCTGCACTACCGCACCTACGTGAAGAGCGACGGTCGTCAGGATGAGCGTCGTGCCAAGCCCGGCAACCGCTATGAGATGTGGAATATGTACATCGCCGGTGAGGTGGGCGGCATGGCAGAGTCGCTGGCCCGTCTGTCGGAGATGACAAGGGAGAGTGAAGAATTAAGAGTGAAGAGTGAAGAATTAAGTGTTAGCGAGAAACTGCTGGAAGCTGCCAACTATTTCGACAGCCCTGCCTTCTTTGACCCGCTGGCAAAGAATATTGATGCTATCCGTACACGTCATGCCAACCAGCATATCCCCATGGTAACAGGTGCGCTTCGTTCTTTCCGTGGAAATAATAATCCTTACTACTATAACTTGGCACAGAATTTCTGGACGATGATCCAAGGGCGATACCGCTATGCCATGGGCGGCGTTGGCAACGGTGAGATGTTCCGCCAGCCTTATTCGCAGATCACCTCCATGTGTACCAACGTCACTCATTGGGGTGGACACGAACGCCAGGAACCAACCATCAACGAGACCTGCTGCGCCTACAACCTTGCCAAACTCACGAAGGATCTGAACTGCTTCAATCCCGACGATGCCAGCTATATGGATTATTACGAGCGGGTGCTCTTCAATCAGATAGTAGGGTCGGTGAACCCACGGCAGTATCAGACTACTTACCAGTATGCCGTAGGTCTGGATGCCTCCAAGCCCTGGGGCAACGAGACACCACAGGCCACCTGCTGCGGTGGTACGGGTGTGGAGAACCACGTAAAGTATCAGGAGGCAGCCTACTTTGTGAACGACAACACCATTTGGGTAGCCCTTTATATGCCCACCACTGCCAAGTGGGAAAAGAAAGGTGTCGTCGTGAAACAGGAATGTCAGTGGCCGGCAGAAAAGAGCACCATCACTGTCAAGCCAAATAATTCTCAATTCTCCATGAAGCTCCGCGTGCCCTATTGGGCTACCGAGGGTTTCGACATCAAACTGAATGGCAAGAGTATAGCCAAGACCTACCAGCCTTCAAGCTATGTGGAGATTCCTGCCCGCCGATGGACTGAGAAGGATGTGGTAGAGGTGGAGATGCCGTTCACCAAGCATCTTGACTTTGGACCAGACAAGTATGAGGGTATGTGGGTAGGTGCATTCATGCGCGGTCCGCTGGTGATGGCAGCCACCGGCATCAAGACTTGGCAGGAGGCCACCGTTGACGTGGCTCCCGACCTGAGTGACGTGACGGTCGATAGCAATTCTTCACTCTTCACTCTTCACTCTTCACTCAAATTCATCCCCGATTACGACGGCGATAAGCACCTCACCCATTATTTTCGCATGAACATCCCCGCTGATCCGCATGCAAAGGCCAGTGTGGCCGATGGTTTACCCGTCGACAAATCAGAGCTCCGCGAACTGCTTTTCATTGCCAAGAATCGCATCAAGGAACAGCAGGAATGGAATACCCTCACGGTAAAAGTACCGGAATATGCACCCTGGGCACCACATGCCTTCGCCCGTATGGAAGAGCAGTATGCAAAGGCACAGCCTTATATGGATGCACCGACCGACCGCTATACGCAGGAAGAAATTGATAACGTAGCTTCGGCACTGAATGCCGTCATCAACACCATGCGACCAGGCAACTTGCCCGAACTGGAAGACCTTGACGAACTGCAACAATTACTCGAAAAGGCAAAACAACTGCCAAATGATAACGAGAAGGCTAATCGCGCCATCGCCTATGCAGGAATGGTTATTCGTTATGTCAGCGATGGCAGTGGTACGATGGATATGATCCAGCGTGCTGCCAACCAGCTGAAGGATGTGCTTGGACAGTAAAGGAATCAGATATGAAGAAACTCGCTTTATTCTTTATTGTTTTTTCTTTATTCTATAGCCACGCAGTGGCGCAAAAGCGCATCTACATACCAGATGATTTGCGTAAGATGAATCTGGACTCCGACACTTCGCAATGGTGTTGGAAGCGGTCGGCAGAGACCCGTGATTGCATCTTTATGTGGGAGCGGGGCTTTGGTAATGACCTGCAAGACCCGCCACAACTGGATGGCAAGCCCATGTCGTTCAATCTCTCTGTATTGATGGAACGTGTGCAGTCGTTCTACACCTTCTTCCACGATTCGTTGGCATTTGTACGTCCCGGTTCCAAAACCGACCGATACAAAATGATGGTCATGGTGATGTATTCGCTCGACGGCACCGCCTATGGTGGCACCTATGATAACTTTATCGGTGGACTGTGGGTAGCTCCTAACCGTATTCAAGATAAAACGATGAACTGCATGGCCCATGAATTGGGTCATTCTTTCCAATTGCAGATTCCAGCCGACTCCGTAGGTGAAGCATGGGGAGGTTCTGGCTTTTATGAAATGACTTCACAATGGATGCTGTGGCAGGTAAACCCTTGGTGGCTGCGCGATGAGAACTACCATTTCGAGGCCTTCAAAAAGCTTACCCATAAGGCATTCTTGTCCATGGAGAATATCTACCACTCGCCATTCGTTATCCAGTGGTGGAGCGACCTTCATGGAAGAAAGTCCATTGCTGAACTCTATCGTCAGGGACGCCGGGGGGAAGACCCAGTGATGACCTACAAGCGGATGTACAAGATGTCGCAACAGCAGTTCTGTCAGGAGATGCTGGAAGGCTATAAGCACCTGGTGAACTTCGACTTCAAGCATGCTCGCCAAGAGACACGGCCATACGCTTGCACTTGGAGTACGCCGCTCGACACACTGAAAGGCGGTTGGCAGCAACCTCAGACCACACTCGAGGACTATGGCTTTCATATCATCCCGCTCCCCGTGAAGAAGAACAAGCCAAAGGTTCAGGTGAAGGGTGAGAATATGCTCTGGGATCTGGTTGAGGTAGAGGGGAAGTACTATCTGGTGGTGATGGGTGCGCCAAAGGAACACGTCCAACTCTATCAGCAGTCTGACAGCCACGTCAATACCTATCCCTACAAGTTCCGAATCCTTTAAAACAAAGACTCATGAAACGCTTCAGAATAATATCATTGACAGCTGCCCTCCTGATGTATGGTATGCTTCATGCCAAGGACTACACCGTGACATCGCCCGACGGCAAACTGAATGTCACCATCAGCCAGGGCGTGACCATCAGCGTCAGCCGACAAGGCAATCACGTTGTGACAGTAAAGGGAACGCTCGCGAATATGAACGGTAAGGTGCTGGGCTGTCATACTACCAAGGTACAACAGGAGAAGATTGTGAGCCCTTTCTATCGACAGCCGCAGTTTACTGTCAGTTACCGGCAGGCCGATGTGATGCTTTCCGGTGGATTCGGAATGCAGGTGAGGGCCTATGATGAGGGCGTGGCCTACCGTTTCTATACCACCAACAAGGGCGAAACGATTATCGATAACGAAAGTGTGGTCTTCGGTTTCCCCGAAGACACAAAGGCCTGGCTCTCATACACCACCAATGCCGAAAAGCCCTTTGCGATGGCTTTCCAGAATACCTATCATGAGACCTTGATAAGAGATGCACGCCCGTTGCCGGCCTTCCTTCCTGCTACCATTGAGGTGGGGAATGCCAAGGTGACCATTCTGGAGAGTGATTTGCGTAGCTATCCTGGTATGTTCCTCAAGGCCGACGGCGATAATCTGACAGCATGTTTTGCTCCTTATCCCAAGACAATGAATTACTACAAGTGGCGTGGTATGTCGTATGTGGCTGAAACAGAAAACTATATTGCTAAAAGCACAGGTCCTCGCACCTTCCCTTGGCGTGTCTTGGCTATCACAGAAGACGATACACAGATGCCCGTTAATAATCTTGTCTATGCGCTGGCTACCCCCAATCAAATAGGTAACACCGACTGGATTAAGCCCGGCAAGGTGGCTTGGGACTGGTGGAACGACTGGAACCTGAAAGGTATCGATTTCAAGGCAGGCATAAACACGCGTACCTATCAGTATTATATTGACTTCGCCGCCAAGAACAAGATTCCTTACATTGTTCTCGACGAAGGATGGTATGACTCCAACAAGGCCGACATCATGAACCCTATCGCCGATATTGACTTGCAAGGTCTGGTTGATTATGGTCGCGAACGGGGTGTCAGCATCGTACTCTGGACCGTATTCAACGTGCTCGATGAACATCTCAATGAAGCTTGCGAGAAATACGCTAAGATGGGCATCAAGGGCTTTAAGATAGACTTTCTGGATCGTAACGACCAGACAGCAGTGGAGATGGCTGAGCGATTGGCGAAGACCTGCGCCCAACACAAGCTCTTTGTCGACTATCATGGCTTCTATGCGCCAACGGGCATGAGTCGCACCTATCCCAATATCCTGAACTACGAAGGTGTGTTTGGTATGGAGGAATGTCGCTGGGCGAAGAAAACCACCGATATGCCCCTCTACGATGTTACCTTCCCCTTTATACGTTTGATGGCCGGACAGGTGGATTTTACACCAGGTGCCATGCGCAACGGTACGAAGGAGAACTGGGTGGAATGCTATCAGAATCCTGTATCCATGGGTACCCGCTGTCACCAAGCAGCCTGTTACGTCATCCATGACTCTCCGTTTACCATGCTCTGTGATGCTCCTACTAACTATGAGCAGGAACCGGATTACACCAGTTTCATTGCGGCCATCCCTGATGAGTGGGACGAGACGCGCGTGCTGCAAGGTGAGATAGGGAAGTATATCATCACCGCACGCAGGAAGGGTGATAGTTGGTATGTCGGAGGTCAGACCAACTGGGACGAGCGAACTATACCGTTGCCGCTCAGTTTCCTGGGTGACGGTTCCTTCGTCACCACGATGCTTACCGACGGCATCAATGCGAATCATAACGCTGAGGACTATCGCCTTGAGCGCAAATATCTCCATAACGGTGAGACGCTTCATGTCCGCATGGCTTCTGGTGGCGGTTTCGTCATGAAATTTGAAAAAGAAACAATACAAAGATGAGAACAAGGAGAATACCGTTCATATTGTCGGCCTTGATACTGACACTTAGTATCAGCGCACAAGTGACTAAGGAGGACTACCAACGTGCCTTTGCCATAGGTGGGAAGTATTCTGGAAAAGTAAAGAATGGCGACGTGAGAGTTCACGTCCGTCACGGTGAACACAAGTTCTGGTATTCGGTCTTTGACGGTAAGTCACAGGTATTCAAGGAGGTCAATGCCGACAAGAATACGGTGGAGGTGCTGCCTGAGAATCCCGAGAAGCCCCGTCAGCATCACCAATGGCGCGGCCCTCAGCGTCACTGGATGGAGGTGCCTGATGAAAAGGACGGTTTCCGGATGTCGCCAGATGGCAAGGTGCAGGTGTTTCATAAGGAAAACAACCTGTGGACGAAGCAGGACGGACAGGAACGGCCTCTGACCACCAACGGCGACTCTTCGTATTACTATTCTGCATGGGGCAGTTTTTCGGCCGACGGCCGCTACTATGCCACGGTGCGTATCAAGCCGGCTCCCAAGCACTATGTCTACTATGTGGAGTCCTCACCCAGAAACCAGTTGGAGCCCATACTTCACAAACAGGAGTATGCCAAGCCCGGCGATTCGCTCAACTATCGCGTGCCGGTGATTGTGGAACTGGCAACGGGACGGGTGGTGGAACCTTCAACAGCCCTCTTCCAGCATCAATATCAAGTGTCGGCACCTGTTTGGAATGCCGATAATGAATATGTGACGTTTGAGTTCAATGAGCGTGGACATAAGACTTATCGCATTCTGGAATTGTCGGCAAAGACAGGACAGGTACGTACGCTGATAGAAGAGAAGAACGACAAGTATGTGAACTATAACCGTCAGCGACGCATTGACCTGCAGGACGGAAAACATATTGTATGGACCAGTGAGCGCGACGGACGAAATCATATTTATTTGTATGATCGCGAGAAAGGGAAATTGGTGCGTCAGATTACCAAGGGAGAGTTCTATGTGCGTGGCATCCAGCATGTGGACGAGAAGGCTGGCGTCATCTATTTCTCGGCTTGCGGCATGAACAAAGAAGAAGATCCTTATCTGATTCATTATTATAAGATAGGTCTTAATGGTAAGGGCTTGGTATGCCTCACCCCAGAGGAGGGCACTCATAGCGCCACCTTTACTGATGATATGGCGTATCTCATCGATACCTATTCTATGGTTACCACGCCCCCTGTCACCGTACTGCGTTCTGGTAAGGACGGAAAAATCCTACGTACGCTTGAGACGGCAGATATCACCGCCCTTGAGGCAGAAGGATGGAAGGCACCAGAGGTCTTCGTGGCCAAGGGTCGCGACGGCAAGACGGATATGTGGGGACTCATTCAGCGTCCTTCAAATTTCGATCCCAACAAAAAGTATCCTGTCATCGAATATATCTATTCAGGCCCTGGCGACCAGTATGTGCCGAAATCGTTCACCCCTTGGCTCTATTACCTGCAAAATATGGCGGAACTGGGCTTCATCGTGGTACAGGTAGATGCGATGACCACCTCGTTCCGTACCCGTGAGTTTGAGGAGGTGTGCTATAAGAATCTGAAGGATGCCGGACTGCCCGACCGCATCGCATGGATTAAGGCAGCAGCCGAAAAGTACCCCTATATGGACATCGACCGTGTGGGTATCTATGGCTGTTCGGCTGGTGGACAGAACGCAATGGCTGCGGTGTTGTGGCATGGAGACTTCTACAAGGCGGCATACGCTGCCTGTGGCTGTCACGACAACCGCATGGATAAAATATGGTGGAACGAGCAGTGGATGAGTTATCCCATTGACAGCTCTTATGTCGAGTGTTCGAACGTGGAGAACGCTTATCGGTTGGAACGTCCGCTGATGCTCGTCGTGGGTGAACTCGATGATAATGTGGATCCTGCCTCTACGATGCAAGTGGTCAACGCCTTGCAGAAGGCTAATAAGGACTTTGAACTGGTGGTTATCCCTGGTGCCCACCACACCATGGGTGAGAGCTACGGCGACCATAAGCGCTATGACTTCTTCGTGCGTCATCTGATGGGTGTCGAACCTCCGAAGTGGAGCGAACTGAAATAACTAAAACTATAACAATATGAAAAAGCTCTTATTAAGTTTATCATTTATCATTTATCATTTATCATTTAGCTTCGCGCAAACGGGCTATCCTATTACCCCTGTGCCCTTCACAGCCGTAAAGGTGACACCAGGCACTTTCTGGGGCCAGCGCTTAGAGGCCAGTCGTAATGTCACCATACCCCTTGCTTTCTCGAAATGCGAGAGTGAAGGGCGTTACAAGAATTTTGAGAATGCGGCAGCCCACCTGAAAGACCCCTCGAAGGTGTTCAAGGTGAATGGCGTGGGGTATTCGTTTGACGATACCGACCCCTACAAGACTCTTGAGGGGGCTGCCTACATCCTGCAGACTTATCCAGACAAAAAACTGGAGGCTTACTGTGACTCGGTGATAGATATTATCGCCTCGGCTCAGGAGCCTGACGGCTATCTCTATACGGCCCGCACGCAGAATCCTGCCAACCCGCACCACTGGGCTGGCGACCGCCGTTGGGTGAAGGAGGAGGACCTATCGCATGAACTTTATAACCTGGGGCACATGATTGAGGGTGCTGTGGCCTATTGGCAGGCCACGGGCAAGCGCAAATTCCTCGACATTGCCTGTCGATATGCTGATGTGGCCTGCAAGGAAGTGGGGCCCAACCCAGGACAGATATGTGTCGTGCCCGGTCATCAGATAGCAGAGATGGCTATGGCCCAGCTCTACTTGGCCACAGGCCAGCAGCGTTATTTGGACTTTGCCAAATTCCTGCTTGACTATCGTGGCAAGACACAGATTAAGCAGGAGTACTCTCAGAGTCATAAGCCCGTTATTGCTCAAGATGAGGCCGTAGGCCATGCTGTCCGTGCAGCTTATATGTATGCTGGTATGGCTGATGTGGCTGCCCTTACTGGCGATCAGGGCTATATTGATGCCATTGACCGTATCTGGGATAACATCGTGACGAAGAAGCTTTATATCACTGGTGGTATTGGTGCAACCAGTAGTGGTGAGGCCTTTGGCAAGAACTATGAGTTGCCCAATATGAGTGCCTATTGCGAGACCTGCGCTGCTATCGGCAATGTCTATGTGAACTACCGCCTGTTCCTGCTCAAGGGAAATTCTAAATTCTATGATGTACTGGAGCGAACGCTCTATAATGGGCTCATTAGCGGTGTGTCACTGCAGGGTGATGGATTCTTCTATCCTAACCCATTGGAATCTATGGGTCAGCACCAGCGTCAGGCTTGGTTCGGCTGTGCCTGCTGTCCATCGAATATCTGTCGTTTCATCCCCTCGCTGCCGGGCTATGTCTATGCGGTAAAGGATAATAATGTTTATGTGAACCTCTTCCTCTCGAATAAGAGTACGCTTAATGTGGGCAAGAAGAAGGTGGAACTCTCACAGCAGACCAACTATCCGTGGGACGGGGATATCACTATCAACGTAGATAAAACGAATGCAGGCATCTTTACGTTGAAGATTCGTATTCCCGGCTGGTTGAAGGGCAATGTGGTGCCAGCTCCATCGCAGCTCTACGAATATACTGACGGCAAGCGTCTTAACTACACCGTCACCGTTAATGGTAAAGCTATCGATTCGATGGCTCCGGTTAATGCCGAGCAGTTCCCTGACGGATACTTGAACATTACCCGCAAATGGAAGAAGGGAGATAAAGTTCAACTGCATTTCGACATGGAGCCCCGCATTGTGCGTGCTAATAATAAGGTGGAGGCCGACCGAGGTATGGTAGCCATAGAGCGTGGACCGCTGGTTTACTGTGCCGAGCATCCCGATAACCAGTTTGATATCTTCTCTGCTTTGATGAATCAGGAGCCTCAGTTCACCCTTGGTAAGGCTGAGATTGCAGGTACGCCTATTGTGACACTGACTACTGATGCCCAAACACTCGACTTCAACAAGCAAGGCAAACTGACTACAAAAGACCAGACGCTTACCCTGATTCCTTATTATGCTTGGTGTCATCGTGGCAGTGGAAAGATGCGTGTATGGATTCCTCAGGATTTGAAGGCTACGACACCTGCACAGCCCGCCACACTGGCCAGCGAGAGTAAGGTGACCAGTGGTTCGCGTGTGCCTGCCCTCTCGTCTATCAACGACCGTCTGGTGCCACGCGACGAGAACGACCGTTCGATGCCTTACACCCATTGGTGGCCTAAGAAGGCTACCACGGAATGGCTCGCCTACGAGTTCCCACAGGCCGCTACCGTTCAGAGCTGCACCGTTTATTGGTTCGATGATGCCCCTTGGGGTGGCTGTCGTGTACCTAAGTCTTGGCGCATCCTCTATCAGAACGCGCAGGGACAGTGGCAACCCGTAGAAGGTGCCGATGGTTATCCCACCGTACGTGGTGCTGCCTGCACGGTGAACTTCAATCCTGTGAAGACTAAGGCTTTGCGACTGGAGGTCACCCAGCCCGATGATTTCTCATCCGGTCTGTTTGAGTGGATTGTGAAGTAAAAATAAGAAACGAGTAGGAGGCGAACACTAATCTGAGTTGTTCGCCTCCTATTTTTTTGTGCTTTCCCGCCAATCTGCTGGCGTACGGCCCGTCAGTTCCTTGAACTTGCGTTGGAAGTAGCTGCGGTCGGTGAAGCCACACTCGCGGGCGACGGCCTCGTTCGACCATTCGGGATGTTCGTTCAGCAGCTCTTTCGCTTTCTCTATGCGCAGGCGGTTCAGCCAGCCGGCATAGTCTATGTGGTGGTGGCTGAGCCATGCGGAGAGCTGTTCACGGGCGATGCCCATCTCGCCCGCAATGGTGGCGGGCGAGGACGCCCGCGTTCCCAGAATTGGCTGCAAAGGTACTAAATCCCGATGAAATGGGCAATTATTGGATGTGGAAAATACAGATTCCACACCTAAATAGCACAGATTCCACACCTACCTCGCATTTTCCACACCCTTTTTCGATATAATTATGTACCTTCGCGCACGTTTTATTTCGCGCATTACGCGCACAATCAATCGACGATAAACATTAACAAATCATATATCACAATGGAATTTATTGACATCATGCTACTATGCATCTACGCCCCCTTCGCCCTCGCGGTGCTTACAAAAATCCCCTGCACTGCTGCGAGGGATGGGGTTGCCATTCTTCTCCAGCATCCATCGCAGTTCGCCATATTTGCGGAGGTACATAATAGGGTACGATTCGAAGGTGTCCTCTATCAATGGAAACAAAGAGACAGTATGCACGGCAGCAGATGCGCGTCGTGGAGTTGAGACAGCGTGCCGCATCCTGGCTGTCAGCGGCGAAGGCCTCGGAAAGAGTGCATCAATGTCAGTGACGTACGACGAGGAGGAGATATAAACACGAATTACCACGAATTATCCATTAATTCCATGCGCAGCAATTATATGAGCAATTATATGGCCGCTCGGCTCTGCCGCTTGGCTAGTCCAAGAATTACATGTTAAAAGAAAGATTTCTGGCCGCAGGCCTTATAATTTTGAAATAGATTTTTTTATAATTTTGAGCGAAGCGACCCTAAACAAAGAATGACAATGAAGAAGACAATGATATTTCTAAGCTTGCTGGCGATGGTTTCGTACAGCAAGGAGGTAAACACTTCTATCAGCGTTTACCTCCTACTTGATTTCGTTGGACGACTCGGATTCGAACCGGGAATGACAGAACCAAAACCTGTAGTGTTACCATTACACCATCGTCCAATCGCTATTAAGCGGGTGCAAAGGTACGAAGATTTTAGTGATTCACCAAATATTTGAATAAAAAAGTGGATATAACGAGGTCGTTTATCTCACCACTTCTGTGAATTCGGGCTTTGTCGAATCCCCATTTCCTACCGTAACATAGATGATAGAGGTGCCTTCAGCACCGTTCATCCCGCGACTCTTCACCGTGAATTTATAGTCGGTACTCTCCTCTGTCTCTCGTTTGCCGACGGTCAGCGGGGTGCCGAGGGGGAACTGATAGCTGGAGCAGGCGGCATCGAAAATCTGCTTCTCTGCTTCTGTCACGGGCTGCTGCTCACTGTAGTCGGGCAAGGCCTTTACGTTGCCCTCCTTGTAACCATTCTCTATCAGGAAACGATTGATTTCCTTGGGAGCCGATGCTACACGTGCTGTACGAACGCCATAGCCTTTGGCAATGGTTGCTTTGGGTAAAGCTGTCTTGAGGGCATCGGTTGAGGTGTTCAGTCCACCGCTACCGAAGGTGCAGAAAGGTACGACGGTCTTACCGGCAAAGTCTTGCTCCTTCACCAATGTGATAATGGGATTGGCGTAGGTACCAAACCAGATGGGGTAGCCCAGGAAGATGATGTCGTAGTCGGCAATCTGCTTCTTCAAGGGCTTGAGGGCAGGCATCTCGCCGCTTTGCATCTCACGCTGTCCGCGCTGGATGGTCTCCTGGAAGTTTCCCGTGTAGGGTACTACAGCCTCAATCTCTTCGATATCGGCTCCCAATTGTTTTTGCATCTCCTGTGCTACAATCTTTGTTGTTCCCGTCTCGGAATAGTAGAGCACCAGTGCTTTCTGCTGTGCACAACCTGTCATGACAGCTGCCATCATCACCATAAACGATAAAATTTTTTTCATCTTTATATTTGTTATTTCTTCTCTTTCTTATCTTTTTTCTCAGCTTTGCTGTCGTCCTTCTTTGGAGTTACTTCTGTTGCGTCATAGTTGATCTTCTTGAAGCCGGCAATGATTTTCTTTACATCGGTCTTGTCTGCGTCATACGTGATGGTAATGCTCTGATTAGGAATGTCGGTCTCAATCATCTTCACTCCCTTCTCGAAGCGCAGGTTACCCTTGATTCTGTTCTCACAGCTCTCACAGTGCATCTGTGGCTGAGTGGTTACTACTACAGTCTTGATGTCCTTGGCCATACCAACCAATGCGGTCAGCATCATGGCGCTTAATACTAAAACTTTTTTCTTCATTATTTAATATTTAATGTTTAATCTTTAATGTTTAATCTTTAATGTTTAATGTTTAATCTTTAATGTTTAATCTTTAATGTTTAATGTTTAATCTTTAATGTTTAATCTTTAATGTTTAATCTTTAATGTTTAATCTATTACAGTCTTCCGACATTTATGCGGATACCAGCATAGAACATGGTGCCTTGCACAGGTCCCCAAACCATCGTGGGGTCGAACGTGCTGCTCCAAGGGTTAGCGGCATTGATGATAGATTGCTTCTGACGGAAGCCCGTGAGGTTCTCTCCACCAATATAGACGGAGAAATGACGGAACCAGCGGGTGATCTGTGCCGATACCTGTTCGTAGGCTGGGAATGATTGACCATTAACCATTGAAAATTGACCATTATTAACTGCACTTTCAGATGAATGATCATGTTCAATGTTCAATGTTGAATGGTCAATGTAGTTGGGCATACGACCGCCACCATTCAGTTGCAGCGTAGCATCGAACTGCCAGATGCCGAGGGGCGTCTTGTAGCTGGCAGTAAGGAGTCCCTTGTAACGACTGGTGAGCGGTTTTTCCTTGAGCTCGCCATCATAGGTACACTTCACATCATTTAATCGCCAAGCAGCCGTGAGCTCCAGTCCCTTGACGACAGGGTAGGTGGCATCAATCTGGAATGTGTTCGAGTACGACTTTCCGTCGAGGTTCGTAATACGAATCTGTGTGAGCTTGCTATCATAGTCGATGACGGCCTGCTTGAGGAAGTGGGTGTGATAGTACTCGGCGTTCAACTTCAGGGTCTTTCCAAACAAGGGAATATACCACGAACTGCTGGCGCCATAGTTCCAGGCGGCTTCCTGCTCCAAGTCATCGATGACAAGCGTACGTCCGCTGGCCAACAGATTGTTGTTTTCTGCTAAGGCATGAACGGTACGATAACCCTTACCAACAGAGAGACGCAAACTGACAATCTCGTTGGGCGTATATTTCACGTGGAAACGAGGCGTGAAGAAGGTACCGTAGAGGTTGCTGTGGTCGGCACGGATGCCAGCCATCGCCGTGAGTTTATTGTCCAGATTATAGGTATATTGCACATAAGCCCCTGGTGTTGTCTCCTTGGTGGTTGTATTCTGAGGGGCGGTAGCAAATTTTTCACTATTAACTTTTACCTCTTCCCTCAAATAGTCGTGGTTCAACGAGAAGCCGGCAGAGATATCGTGCTGCGTGTTGAAATGCGTCTCGAAGAGCAACTGCGCATAGGCGTTCTTCTCGTTCACGCCATAGTACTTACTGCCATAGTTGGCATCCGTCTGATGGAGCGACACATTGGTCATCAGGGCGATGTTCGTGCCGTGCGATGGATCAAGGATGAAGGCATGCTTCATGTAACCTTCGTAGCGATCGGTCTCAACACCAATCTTGTAGAGTTGGTGTGCGGTAGCAAATTGTTCACTATTCACTTTTCCCTTTTCACTTTCATGTGTCTGACCACCTTCGCGCTTTTCCTTGATGATGCCTAAGCCACCATGAAAGATGTAGCTGTCGTCCTTGTATTTCCAACGGTTCTGGAAGTTCCACTGGCGCACATTGGGCTGATCCTGGAAGCCATCATCGTTCTGGTCGTGATGCTCCCATTCGTTCTGATAGTGAGCCAGAATCTCCGTACTCAGACGGTTGTTCATGTGTATGTTGGCATCGGCATTGGCCTCAAAACGCCCCATGGTATTGCCGAAAAGGTTCACGGTGACACCCTGTTCGTCCTCGGGCTTCAGGTACTCCACGTCAATCTGTCCTGTGATACTCTCGTAGCCATTGCGTACTGATGACGAACCCTTCGAAACCTGAATGCTTTTCATCCAAGGCCCAGGCACATAGTCAAGGGCATAGGGGGCAGCTGCACCACGGAAATTGGGCAGGTTCTCTGTAAGCATCTGTACGTAAGTACCACTCAGTCCAAGCAGTTTGATTTGCTTGGCACCTGTAGCAGCATCGCTGTAGTTTACATCTACGGAAGGATTTGTTGTAAAGCTCTCGCCTAGATTACAGCATGCAGCCTTGAACAGTTCTTCTTTGGCGATGGATACGCCGTTTACGGGGCCACTCATGCGTTTGGTGCCAGCCCGGCGTGAAGTAATCGTGACGTTGCTCAGATTCTGGGTTTTAAAAATTGAATCTTTTTCTGACGAATTGTGGGTCTGTCCGTATACAGACAGACTAAGCATCCATAACAGACAATGCCCTGATAAACGAAACATATTAAGATCAAATCAACAAGACTTGGATAAGGTTCAGGTAGGCACGAGGTGGACTCTTCCAGACAACGTGGATGGGCTGAACCATGGACTTGGAAATGACGGGTTGCAACCATTCTGCTAAGAGGCTGGGCAGAATACTAAGAACAGGTTGTAGGACATGGAAATCATAAGCTACTGTCTGCGCCATAACGGTAGGCGACAACTGCACGTGCTCCACTGTCAGACAACCTTCATTAGGTGTGCAATCCCTATCTTCTACGTCAGTGCCACAGAATACCACTTTGGTCATGCCCGTGCAATTGCATCGAGCAACATCAACCCCTACTCCAATGGCAAGAATTGCCATTGAGAGCAGGGTTGACAGTATGATGTGGCTAAACTTTTTCATTTTGAGTGCAAAAGTAATAATTATTACTGTTCGTTATGCCTTTCCACTCAAAAACTTAAAGATGTTTAACTATATTTACAGGGGATAGTCCTCGAAAGCGTAGAGCACGGTGCTCAGATAACGCTCGCCGGTATCGGGCAGCAGCACTACGATCTTCTTACCCTTGTTCTCAGGACGCTTGGCCACCTGGATGGCAGCATAGAGGGCGGCTCCTGCTGAGATACCAACGAGCAGACCTTCTGACTGCGCCACCTCACGGCCAGTGCGGATAGCATCGTCGTTCTCTACGTCGAACACCTCATCGATGACATCTGCGTCGTAGGTCTTGGGTACAAAGCCAGCACCGATACCCTGAATCTTGTGAGGACCGCTCTGACCGCCGTTCAATACGGGGCTTGACTTAGGCTCTACGGCAATGACCTTCACGTTGGGGTTTTGTTCCTTCAGGTACTTACCTGTACCGCTGATGGTACCGCCAGTACCTACACCACCAATAAAGATATCTACCTGACCGTCGGTGTCGCGCCAGATCTCAGGACCTGTAGTGGCATAGTGCTTAGCGGGGTTGGCTGCGTTCTCAAACTGCTGCAGGATAACAGCTCCGGGAATAGAATCACGAAGTTCCTCGGCGGCGCGGATGGCACCTGGCATACCGTCTTTACCAGAGGTGAGACGAACCTCGGCACCGTAAGCCTTCACTAGATTACGCCGCTCTACACTCATGGTCTCGGGCATGGTAAGGATAAGGTGGTAGCCCTTGACGGCTGATACCAGTGCCAGTCCTACGCCCGTGTTTCCACTTGTTGGCTCGATGATGGTGGCGCCGGGCTTTAAAATGCCTTTGGCCTCGGCATCCTCAATCATAGCCAGCGCGATACGATCCTTAACGCTACCGCCGGGGTTGAAAAACTCTACTTTGGCAATGACAGGAGTCTCAAGCCCCTTTGCCTGTGAATACTTGTTGAGCTCCAAAAGTGGGGTGTTGCCGACGAGCTCGGTCAGCTGTTTTGCAATCTTACTCATAATCTTATCCTTTCTATAATTTAATGTTTAATTTTTAATGTTTAATTTCTGAGTGCAAAGTTACGGTGTTTTTTCTATTCCACCAATACCATTTCCGTGTCATTTCATATACCAAACGTTTGGTATATTGATTTTTTAAAGAAGAATTCTTTTGTTTTGCGCTCGTTTAAACGTATCTTTGCACCACCAAATAAAGGAAAAAGGATGAGCATACAAGTGACATATCGATGGACAAGCAGACTGTCAATGCGTATCGTGAAGAATGGCGATATACACGTGTCAGCACCTATTGGGATGTCAAAGAAGTTAATAGAGGCCTTCATCGAGAATCATCGGGACTGGATAGAGACGGAAAGAAAGAAGACCTTAGAGCGGCAACAGCGGCGAACCGGCTTCTACAATCAGTTGCCATTGACCACAAAGGCCCAAACAAACGAGGCGCTGAAACGACTCAAGGCATTGATAGAGCCGATGGTGGAGCGTCATGCGAAGGCGATGGACGTAACCCCGTCCAACATCCGCTATAGAAAGATGATTTCCCGTTGGGGTATGTGCAACGTCAAAGACCGCAGCATCTGCTTCTCAATATACTTGCTGCTATTACCAGAATGGTGCATAGAACATGTGGTTGTCCATGAATTATGTCATCTTTTAGAACCCAGTCATAACGCCCGTTTCCATGCGCTCATGGATAAGTACTTCCCTAAATGGAGGGAGGCGCGCAAGGAAACGAGGCGATTAACTGTTTAGTCTTCTTTAACAATTGGATAAAGCTCGATGAATTCACCCTGATGGTTCTGACCGTCGTTGATGAGTTCTGCGAACTTCTCGCCTACGGTCTCGATATCGTGGAAACCAGGAAGGGCCATGTTGCCATTCAGGTCGGTGGTGGTGGGTCCTGGGTGAACGGAGAACACCTCAACGGGTGTGTTGCTCTGTTGGAACTCGATGGCCATCACACCCATCATGGCGTTCTGTGCTGCCTTGCTGGCCACGTATGCCAGAGGATGCCAGTAGGGACTGATCTCCGAGGGCACGGTGACGTTGGCGATGCGACCCTCGTTCTTCGTAAGCAGGGGTATCAGGGCCTTCGTCAGGGCGAAAGTGCCGATGAAGTTCACATCGAGTGTCTCCTTGATGTCGCTGAGTTCTGTGTGCTCACTATTCACGCTCATGTCGCCAGGGATGCCGGCATTGTTGACCAAGAGTGTGAGACCGGCATATTTCTCCTGAATCTCCTTGGCAGCCAGTTCGATACTGTTAAGGTCGCGAAGTTCGACGCTGACCCAACCCAGCACATCGACTCCGGCCTGTTTCAGTTCGTTGATGGCCTTCTCGGCACGCTGCTCGTCGCGTGCACCAATAATCACCTGCCAGCCACTCTTTCCCAAGTGCTTGGCGATTCCAAATCCGATGCCCTTGTTGGCACCAGTCACAAAAACAACCTTTCCCTTCATTTTCAACTAATTAACTTATTATTTACGTGTTTATTTAGCCTTCTCGGCAACGACTTCTATTTCCACCAAAGCCCCTTTCGGCAGGGTCTTGACGGCAACGGCAGAGCGAGCGGGATAGGGCTCTGAGAAAAACTCCGCATAGACGGCATTCATGTCGGCAAAGTCGTTCATGTCGGCCATGAATACAGTGGTCTTCACCACGTAGCTCATGTTGAGGCCAGCCTCTTCCAGAATGGCCTTGACGTTGGTCAGCGACTGGCGTGTCTGTTCCTTGATACCACCCTCGGCAAAAGCGCCAGTGGCAGGGTCGATGGGAATCTGACCAGAGGTATAGACGAGGTTTCCTACTTGAATGGCCTGACTGTAAGGGCCGATGGCAGCGGGTGCCTTCTTTGTGCTGATGACTTTCATTGTGCTTAAAAATGGTTTTATGGGTGCAAAGTTAGCGAAAATATCCTATTACAGTAACAATTCCTACAGTATTTTAAGGTGTTTGAGCCTGTCGCGGTGACAAATCGTGATTGGTCATCGCACAGACGCAGGAATCTGACCATACGTTTTCGGCTGTTTCCACCATATCGATGATGGTGTAGATGGGCAGGATGATGCCCAGAATGGCGACGGGGGCACCAATGCCCGACATCAACGAGAGCGTCAGGAAGAAGCAACCCATAGGGACACCGGCATTGCCGACGGCGGAGATGACGGAGATGATGAGCCATAGGAGGATGGTGCCAAAGGTAAGCGTCGTGCCGCCGTTCTGCATCACAAAGAGTGATGTGACGAGGATAAAGGCGGCACAACCGTTCATGTTGATGGTGGTGCAGATGGGGAGCACGAAGCGGGCGATGTCTTTACGAACACCCAGGCGATTTTCCGCCGATTCCATCGTGACGGGGAGCGTTGCGGCACTACTCTTGGTGAAGAGGGCCATCAGCACGGCAGGCATCATCTTGCCTAAGACATGGATAGGATTCAAGCCGCGAGCAATCAGGAATAGCGGCAGGACGACGAAGAACTGAATGACATTGCCACCCAGCACCACGAGCACGTATTTGCCTATCGAGTCGGCCACGACACCTGCGCTAACCTGGGCGGAGAGTTGGGCAGAGAAAGCTACGATGCCGAGGGGCAGCGTCCAAATCAATCCTCGAATCAGCAGGAAGAGTAGATCCTGCAAGCCTAAGAGTCCTTTCACAATAACAGCCTTGTTCTCGCTTTCAGGCAGTTTCGAGAGGCCGATGCCAATGGCAAAAGCCAATAGCAATAACGTGAGGACATTGCCCTCAAGGAAGGGTTTTATGATGTTGTTGGGGATGACGCTGAAGATGTGAAGCCCCCACCCAACCTCCCCCGACTGGGGGAGGAGTTTTTGTGCCTCCTCAGGCAACATCTCTGCGACATTTGCCTCCCCCAATTGGGGGAGGTTGGAGGGGGCTACAAGTACATACAATATTGCTCCCACAGCTGCTGCAGCAAACGTAGTCAGCAACGTATAAATCAAGGTGCGTCCAAAGATTCGCCCTGAACCTTTCGAGCCCCAACAGCCCTAACACGGCACCTACCACGAGCGCCCCAATCCATATAATTGTTTTCGTCATTTCTTGTCTATTTACTCCCCTCCCTCGCAGGCGATTTAGTCCTTAAGCGGACAAAATCTTCCGGCTGGGGGTGAGTCTTATAATTCAAACGTCAAATTCATGTAAATATTGCGTCCCTTCTGAGGGATGTGGTTCCAGTCGGCGTAAGTGGCGTACTGCTTGTCGAAAACATTTTCGACCCCAGCACGAACAACGAACGACGAGAACTGATATTGGGCCGAGATGTTCACTATCGTCCACGCCTTAGCCGCCGTCTCGCCGTATTTCTCTCCGTAGTTGCTTTGGCGGGCGTTGCCTTTAATGGTGGCTTGCGCCTGAAAGCGCTGGTGCTGATAGATCCATTCCGACTGCCAACTGATGGGCGAGATGAGCGGCAATGCGTCGCCGTCATTGTAGTTGGCGGCGATGCGACCCGTTGTCTGATGATACGCGTCGGTCATGCCAGGAAAAAAGACCTTCAGGGCATGATAACCCTCCTCGTTGTTTAGGCGCTGCTGCTGCCAAGCCACCTTTGCTGACAGGCGCAGCGACTGGTTACGGGCGATGCTGATGTTGTCCGTCAAGGCCACACCCGTATTCAGCGTACCCACGTCGGGCCACGTCACCATATACATCGGTGCTGCGCCGCCAGGGTACATCGTCATGTCGGCAAACAGGCGGTTGTAGTACAGGTCGTAGTTCAGAGCTACATCATGCTGCTTCAGCGATGTCGTCAGCAAACTATAGACGCCTGCCGTCCAACTATCGCCTGGCATATCCATGTGAATCTGCACATCGGGGCGCGTCGTGTCGTCCATCTCGTGGGTGATGTGGTTATAGTAGGCCTTCGTCTCCCAACTGGCCTTGCGGAAGAGGTGCTTGTACGAGAGCGACGTAATCAAGCCCTCGGCCTTCGCCACGTCCATGTTCAGCGCAGGATAACCCACATCGGTGGCACGGTCGAAGATGAAGGTCGCCTCCAGCATATCAAGCCCCCCTTCCGTCCCCCCCAAGGTGGGAAACCGCAAACCAGCATTCGTAAAGACGTTCACTTTCTGGAACTGCGAAAACTGCAACTCGTCGCCACCGCCCACCTTGTAGTTGTCGGCATGGCGAAAGAAGGCGCCTGCATTCAGATACGTCCTGTGACTGCTCAGCGCCGCATCGGCACCATACACCTGCACGTGGCCGTTCCACTCATGACCTGCCGAGGCGCTGGCGTGAAAAGCATCATTGTCGAACCCCGCCTTGCGCAGTTTCAGGTCGAGGCTTCCGCCAATATTGCCCGTGGCCTGCGGATTGCCGTCGAGCCCGCTATTCAGGCTGATGCTCTGTAGGTTGCCACTCTCCACATAACTGGTCACGGGGTCCATCTTGTCCGTGCAGGCATAGAAAATCTTCATGCCGTCGATGGTCGTCGAGAGGCGCTCCGTCTGCATATTGTTCACTACTGGCTCCCAAGCATATGAGCCTCTACGTACGAGGCTCACATTCTTCAGCTCACTCAGGTGCTCGTCAATACTGGCCACCTGTCCCTTCACCGAGCGTTTCCGTCCTCGCCCCGCTTCCGAAACGATGACCACCTCATCAAGGTTCATCGCCCTGTCGGTGGCCACCGTGTCAGATAATAATATGGTTGATAGCAAAACAGTTTCCAACATAATTATTCTTTTTAACTACGAATTACACAAATTAAACGAATTCCTACGGACTGTTAATCTACAATCGTCGCAAAGTAGATAATTAGTATAATTCGTGCAATTCGTAGTTCATTTTTATATCGTGGTTTCCCAGAACAGCGAGCTATAGCCATCTGCCAAGTCATCGCCACCAGCTACGACATTACCCTGTGCGTCCTTCACGGCAAGGTGGATGCGCCAGCGACCTGTCATTGTCAGGTTCACCGTACCCTGATAGCTGCCGTCGGCCTGCTTCGTCAGGCTCACGTTGTCGGGCGACGTATGGTTACCCATATCGGGCATGCGGGGATCAATCTCAATGGTGAACTTCTCCTGAGCCAGTCCGTAAGGCATCGTGGCGGGCGTGTTCTTCTTTGACACGTAGGCCGTGATGGTGTTCTTACCCGTCTGCCAGTCGGTGGGGTTCACCAGAGAGATATAATAAGTATCATTCTCCACCTTGAACGACTTCAGCCATTGCTGCCCCTCTGGCAGGGCATTAATGGTGATGTCAGCAGCCTCTCTGCTGCCATTGCTACCCAGCACGCTCACATTGTAAGCCAGTGTCCACGAACCAGCCTCGCTGGTGTTCATCAAGAATGAAACCCAACCACTCTTTACAGCGGGATAGTCATCGTTATAGTATGCTACCTTATCCGTTGTAGGCGTGCTGTGATACATGTTCATCTTTGACATATACATCAGCGGTGTAAGCTCTGAGATCTGGAAAACCTTCACATAATTGCCTGAAGATTTCTTCGTCACGACAAAGAATAACTCGTTATAGCCAATGTGGAGTTTACCAGTCTTAGAATAAACTGACACATCGTATTTTCCTTCAACAGATGTAGACAACTCTGTAATGGGAGTCAGCGTTTGGAGGAAATTGTAAGTCTGCAGTGCCTCCTTGGCCGAACAGCAATCGTCATCGTTAGCATCTATTGTTATACCTGGGATCTCAATAGCTTGAGTTCCTAAATCATCATTCGAGTTGCAGGAGGCTAATTCCACCAGGACAGCTGCTGCGAAAATCAATCTCATTACCTTTTTCATATCCTTACTGAATTAAATGATTAATTACACTGCAAAGGTACAGCTATTTTTGCATTCCTACAATCGCCTGTTTATGGCATTTCACATACCAAACATATGGCATAGACATAAAAAACGGACGATTCCCAGTGGAACCGTCCGTGAACAAATAATATATAAACAATGTTTTAGTATCCCGGATTCTGTGGTGTGATGCCAAGGCTCTCACCACTCTTACCTACAGGAATGGGGAAACGATAGTATTTTGCCTCGCGATTTTCGTACTTTGCATGCAAATGCTTATAGGTTTTGGCAAAGAATGCATTGACGATCTGACCGTTGCGTCCTGTTTGACCAGCTACAGCATAAGAGTCGTCAAAGTATTCATTCTGTGCAACAGACTCGAGGTCTTTCACGACATCCTTCCAACGAGCAAGGTTGAACCACTCTTTCTGCTCATAGACAAACTCCAATCCCCACTCGTTCTTCACATCATCCAGTGTTACGGTTGTCAGGTTGTGGCTGGTATTGCCGTAAGCACGCTGGCGCAGCTGATTGATAGGCTCTACGGCTTCGTTAGCACGTCCTAACAGCACGAGAGCTTCAGCCTTGTTGAGCAATACTTCAGCATAGCGTAATTCAATGCGATCAAGGTCGTTCAGCTTATAGCAGTCGTTAGGACCTTCAGATCCGCGATCAACGAACTTTCCATAGCGTGGCAACGTAGCAGGGGCACGAAAGAGAACTTTTTCATTGGTCTCGGGATTCACTAATTCGTCAATATAACTGATGTCACGACGGCTGTCTGCCTTGTCCCAGGCTGCGAGGAACGAGTCCTGTGCTGGTGAGAGGTGATTCTCACGCTCTACATTGAAGCCAAAAGTCCAAGAGCAATGTACTTGGCACGGGCAATGGCAATTTTCTTTGCATTTTCCGACATGCCAGAAGCTGCCGAAATCTTCTCGATAGCCTCATTCGCATTGGCAATGGCTGAGTTCTTGTTATACCAACGATTCACGAAATACACATTGTTGGGAGTCAATTCATGTCGACTGATCAGAGGGCCATCAGCACTTTCCTCACCCTCGAATGAATGAGTCTTCGAAGTGAAAGTCTCTACGATGAAAGACAAACCGAATGCCTTATGATAGTACTCAAACAAGGCATTGTCTGACAAAGCTATTGCCTGTTCATCGGTCAAGGTGTTCGTTTCATTGTTAATCACATTGTTTGCATCATCATTGTCACTACTGCAAGCAGTGAAATTAATACCTGTGCTCACAGTAAGGAGCGCTACGAGAAATGTGTTCAGATTCTTTTTCATACACTATTTCCTTTCTTTTTTGTTTGTTAATAAAGTTATCTTGATAATTATAATGTAATTTCTATGCCGAAAGTGAAGGTTCGTGCCGACGGATACTGTCCTAAGTCAATACCACCCTGCACTTCTGGGTCGTAGCCCTTATAACCGGTTAGGGTGAACAGGTTGGTGGCAGTTGCCGTGATTTGGTAAAGTATTGCTGGGATGATCTTTCGTCCAACTATCCAGAATGTCGGATGACACATTGTAACAGTCGGTTGGGTGTTCCAGCGTACGGCGCAACGAGTTATATACTTGACCTCCTTTAGCGCCTTGGAATTGAACAAACAAATCAAACTGTCGCCAGGTAAGCGTAGATGACAAGCCGAAGGTTAGATCATGTTGTTGATGTCCTAAGATAACTCGGTCATTGCCATCTACCTTATTGTCACCATTCACATCACGGAACTTCGCCACGCCAACACTGGGCTTTGCACCATTCTGCGTAGGCAGTATACTTGTATCCTCTCCAACCTGTACCACGCCATCGAAGATAAGACCATAGAACGAACCTACAGCTTCGTCTTTCCGAAGGATGGTATAGCTGGCCGTCTGGAGTTGATCGTGGTCGCCCAGCGAAGTCAACAGGTTACGATTCCATCCGGCATTGGCAGAAAGTGTCCAACGCAGTTTTTTCAGCTCAATAGGAGTTGCGCTCAACGATAGTTCAAGACCACGGTTCTCTACATTGCCAATGTTCTGCAGTTGCGACGACACACCGTATTTTGCCACATCAACAGGCACCACTAATAGTAGGTCGTTAGTACGCTTCCAATACAAATCGGCTGTGAAGGACAGGTGTCCATAAAACAAAGAGAGATCGATACCTATATTTGTCGACACGGTAGTCTCCCACTTCAAATTATCGTTGGCAGCATTGGTCTTTGTGTAGTGTACCTGTCCACCAGTTGTCGAAGTATTATAAGAGGTAGCATACAGATAATCGCCTATCTCCTGGTTACCCACAGTACCTACTGAAACACGCAACTTTAGGGATGAGAGTTGAGAACGAAGCGTTGAGAGGAAAGGCTCCTGATCAATATTCCATGAGAGTCCAAGCGAAGGAAAGAGTCCCCAGTTAAAGGTTTTGGCAAAACGTGAGGAACGGTCAGCGCGCAAGGTGGCAGTAAGGTTATAACGATCGAGGAGTGAGTAATTCACCCGTCCTATAAGCGAGTGCAGATTACTCTCGCTTTCACCAGACCGCGGTGCTGCATATTGACTACCGCCCGACAGGTTGTTTTGTTTCAACGACTCGTCTGTATATTGGCTTGATGATGCCGAGAGGAAAGCCACCACTTGCCAATCCCAATCTCCAAGTCCGACACAGGGTTGGCGGCTATATTACCCATGATAAAATAGGCGTATTCATAGGGGTTGGAATAATTATAGCCAGTATTCAGCAATCTTTGCCAGTCGGTACCTTCACCCAACGCTTCAATTTCAGCATCCGTATACCCACCTTTATTATAAAAACAGTCTTTCTGATAACGAGCCCACTCTTGTGCATTCATCGCTGATCACACCCACCTGACTACGAGAATCATATATAGATGCACCAATGATTGCCTCGCCCGTTCCGGCGTCGGTTACCTTACCATGAATAGGGGTAGCCGACGCCTCATAATCAAATACAATGGCTAAAACAAACGTAATTAATATCTTCTGAAAACCCTTCATACCTTCTTATCCTAATGAAATCACGCTGCAAAGGTACGGCGATTACAAAAAATGCGAAATACCACCAGCGTGGCATTTCGCATCACAAAAATATGGTATATTGACGATATATGGCTTATTTCACGGCATCTTGCACTATCAATCCAGCCAGCATGAAGCCAAAAATGGCGGTGATATGAGCCAGTGTGCCGTTAATCTGTGCCTTCGACGAGCACCACTCGTGGTTTAGCAGGTGGGGATCGCCAGGACCGTTCTTGGCTTTGGGACACATACATTGCTCTGTACCACAGGTGGCGTTATGGCCTTTATTCTCCAAAAGTTCATCGGAGTAGACACACATGAATTTACGCTTAGGATACTGCCCGTCGCGCTTAAAACGCTTACGAAGGGCGCGTGCCAACGGATCGCCCTGCACTTTCCAGAACTCTGTAATCTTTATGCGCGTGGGGTCGAGTTTCAAGGCAGCCCCCATCGACGAGAAGAAAGCCCCCCTCCTGTCCCCCCGACTGGGGGAAAGACTCGTAGCCAGGAGGATGAGCAGTGCCTTGTCCTTCAGTGAGTCGATGGCGTCGATGATATAGTCGTAGCTGTCAAGGTGGAAACTCTCGGCGGTCTCTGCCGTGAAGACCTGCTGCAAAGCGGTAATCTCTGCCGCGGGGTTAATGCTCAGCAGACGCTCCTTGAGAGCATCGACCTTCACCTGTCCCACGGTCTTCGTTGTCGCCATCAGCTGACGGTTGATGTTTGTGATGCACACACGGTCGGAATCGACAATCGTCAACTTCCTGATGCCAGAACGAATCAGACTCTCGGCGCACCAAGAGCCAACGCCACCCGTGCCAAAGATGATCACGCGTTTCTCAGCGATGCGGCCCATCGCCTCATCGCCCAACAGGAGTTCCGACCTGCGGAATATTGCTTGTTCTATTGCCATAAGCTATCTCGATGTCTCTATTTTATTACTGCCAAATATGCGTGCAAAGTTAGCAATTTTTTCCCAATAATTACTATTGCAAATAGTTTTAAGTGAAATAAGGCATTTATTTTCGTATTACACGCTCTTTGTTGAATCATTCCCGTTGTTCGTTGATTATTTTTCGATAGTTCTGCAGAAGAAAGTAGCCAAGCTCAATAACTGAACTTTCCCACCCTTTTTAACGACCACAGATTACACAGATGTCACTCTAAGTTTGCAGCGTCTAAGAAAAAGATAGTATAAATCTTGCTTAGTAAGGTCAGGTTCCCTACCTTTGTTGTAA
>Ga0247610_10000428_pt1 | contig 60184 bp, 48 predicted proteins | sample 174DNAGHGhighgp2_FD_193483 | JGI IMG/M metagenome (GOLD analysis project Ga0247610, IMG submission 193483) | Sheep rumen microbial communities from Palmerston North, Manawatu-Wanganui, New Zealand - 1742 DNA GHGhigh gp2 | ecosystem: Host-associated > Mammals > Digestive system > Stomach > Rumen...
GCTACACCACTTCCTTCACCCCAACATCGCTGTTTTCGGTTTGTGGTTCGCTACACTTGGCGGTAAATACCCGTGACTGGACTTTCACCAGTAAGATTAATGCCATGCCCGGCACACACGAATAATATCCCGACCAAAAAGTCGGGATATTAATATTTTATTATTCCATTAGAATAATTCCATATAGATTAATAGAATCAGATTTTGTTAATGTTACAGTCGTTGGATCGCCATTAAATTTAAGTTTTTTTGTTCCATCACTTCCAGTAGTAAATGCTGTACCATTTACTTTAATTCTCTTATTTGCTGTATCTGTGACTAAAACAATATATGTGAAATTTGTATCCTCTAAATCTAGCTCAATATTAGTTTCTGACTCCATCTTTATTGCAGTTTTAAACTCATATCCGTAATAAGTTTTTGAACTAATATTTTCTTTCATATTGCCAGTAACATTTGAACAATAATTTGAAGCTGATACAACTGATGTACCTTGTTTTTTAAATTCAACGATTTCAGCTGTCTTTATATATTCAGCATAAGATCTATTGATAATATCAGAAATTTCAGGATTATTAGTACCTAATTGATTATATAGTGATTCTATTTTTACTAATTCAGGATAATCAGTAATCATACCATCATTATCAGAATCATAAGTATCAATTAATGCTAATAAGCTATCTTCTGTTAAAGTAACCACATATGTATTAGGACATTTAGATTCAGTAAATGATAAATTATTCGTAATCGATTTACATGTTAATGTATAACTACCATAAGCAGTTGGCTTCAAATCAATACTATCATATGTATATTTAGTTCCTAAATTATCATCTACATACACAAAAATTATATCATCATATTCGTTACAATTAGTGCCCCACCAATTAGGTGTTGTATTACTCCACCAGCTAATACCACAATATAGGATATTAACTTGAACAATTAGCTTATCATATGTTGACTTATAATTTTCATTATTAGAAATAATATCGAAGCTATAGCTATCAACATCTTTAAATTTACCATCAATACTAAACGCTATATCATCGCCTGATATTTTATATGCATCATCAAATGTAATATTTACGCCATGTGATGTTCCATCATAATTATGGCTTAATTTATAGCTATTATTATCAATAGATGCTTCTATTGAATTTGTATCTAGCTTAATTGTTAAATCAACTACAATTGGAGTGATATTAATTATACATGTCATATTATTTGGAACATTATAGTTAGGAGATGTAGTCTTGAATGATACTATACATTCAGTGCCTGAATCACTAACATCCTTAGCACTTCCTATATATTCATCTACCTCAAGGCCAATTCCATCAAGTCCTACAACAGATGATAATCCTGTTACAACTTGTTGATGAACTGTTCCATCATAAGTATATGTTACATCTTCAAATTTAACATCTGACATATCATAATCAATCATATTAATTATTAATGTTGTAGTTGATGTTGCTGTATAATTCTTATTTGAGATTGAAGCGATACCGCATGGATAATCTCCTGCGTTAATACCATAATCTGTTATTGTAGCTGTTGCTGTTTCAGTGCCAACAAATCCACTTAAAATAGCTGTAGGAGAATGCTTCTTACCATCATAATCAACTATAGTATTAGTCCAAGATACATTTAATACCTTAGGTAAAATTGTAATTGTGGCTGTCATTGGCTTAGGCACATTATAATTATCGTCAGTTGATGTAAATGTTGCTGTAACAGTCTTTGTACCATCACTAACATTAGTTACACCGGCACTATAGCTTACTGATACGCCTTGTGGTAATGTACCAGTTATAGCTGGTTTTTGTTCAAGACCATTATATTCTAATTCAGCATTTTCAAATTTAATACCTGACATATCATAATCTAATTTAATTATCTTATATGCTACAGAGTATTCATCATCAAGCTCATAATTATTGTTAGTTAATCTTAATACATTAATATTATGCTCACCAACTGCAATTCCGCCTGCGTCAAATACAACCTCGCAAACATCACCAGATATAATATTAGATAATTCATAACCAGGATATGTTTCACTACCTGTATATGGAACCTCTAAATTTGTCCAATTAATTGAAGCCTGACGTTTAGTGATTTCTACATCTACTTCCTTAGAAGGTATCTTATTATAGTTTTCACCTGCATCAAATTTAATAGTAATAGTATGAACTCCTACATCACTTGATAATCCTTCATATGTTACATCAACACCTTCTGGAATAGTACCTAAAATTTCAGGATATAGGTCAGTTGAATCATAAACCTTTGTTGTTGAGTTAAATGATAATCCAGAGATATTAATTGTAGCCTTTGTTATTTCATATTCATATGAATTATCTTCAGGTAGCTTATAATTTGAATTTGTTAGATTAGATACTGTCGCAATATGCTTTCCAACACTAATTCCTGATGCATTTAAAGTGAATTCACATGTATCATTTAATACTAATCCAGATAAATAACATTGTGGCTTAATAATACTTCCAGTATATGTAAATGTTGAACCACCCCATAGAAGCTTTACTTCTTTTTGAGTGACAGTTACATATGCCTTCATTTGTGGAATTTCATTATAATTTGAAGATCCTGTGAATGTTGCTGTAATTAATTTAGAACCAACATCAGTTTGTCCTTGAGAATAGCTTACAGTAACAACAACACCATCAATACCCTTTATTTCAGTTCCTAAGGCTTCATCCTTAGCTGTAATTGATAGGTTCTTAACATGACCATCATATTCAAATGATGCACCAACGAATTGAATATTTGAAGTATCATAAGTTGCCTTCTTTATTTCATAAGTATATGGAATTGGAGTAGAAATCTTATAATTATTATTTTCTAAAATTTCAATTGCCTTAACGACATAGTTATCAGCATTTATATTACCCTTTCCACTATCTAATAATACAACTGGGTTATCGCCATTTACTGCGTTAGCTACAGTTGCAGTTGGATAAATAGCCTCACCTGTATATGTGTTATCCGCAATAGCGAATGAAACAATTGCTTCTCTTGCTGTAATTGTTACAGTTGCTGTAATTGGCTTATCAGGAACTGAATAAGATGAATTATTAGATTTAAATTCTGCTAAAACAGTATAAGTACCTGCATCAACAAATCCATCTGTAATTTCTTCACCAGATGTTGTTTTATAAATTATTGATAACCAATAAGGCCTATCCTCAATATATACCTCAGGCATATGATGCTGACCATCATATTCTACTTCTATATTTTCATACTTATAAATAAAATCATATTCAGCTTCTTCAATAATAAATTGAATTGTTGTTTCACCATCTGGTAATTTATAATTCTTATTAGTTAATTCACTAGCTACTGCATTATATGTTCCTGGAGTCATTGCATAATCTTCTTTATATGTAACTATAACATTACATGTATCTCCAGATACTAAATTACCTACACTCGCAGTAGGGAAGTGCTCTTCTCCATCGTAAACAAATGAATCTTGACCCCATTTAACAACTGCTACTAATGGGTTAATTGTAACTTGAATAGTCTTTGATTTACAATTATCAGCTATTTTATAATTTGCCGAATTAATATTGAATTTTGCAACAACTTTATATGTTCCTGCATCCTTTCCAAATCCCTCATAAGTAACTAATACTCCATTAGGTAATTTAGATTCATCGATTATAGGATATTGGTTTTTACCATTGTAATCAAATAATTCATCAGCAAAGCCTAAATCATTTAGATCAAATGAGATTTCCTTTTGCTTGATTGTATAATTGAATTCTTTATTAGTTAATTTATAATTATCTTTATTATTACCTGTAACTTCACATGTAATAGTATATTGACCTGCGTTTAATAAATCGTATGATTGATAATTTAATTCAACTATATCATCGCCAACCTTGTTAGTTATTTCATAAGTTATTGAATGTGTTTGGCCATTATATTCAGTTTCATTTGTCTTATCACCATCGATTTTCCATATAACCTCAATTTCACGTTGTGTAATTGTTACAACAGAGCTATATACATTTCCAATTCTTTCATTTGGATTAGAAATATATTCAAATCTAACAACTACAGTATGTGTACCAACAGCACTTGGCTCAAGAGAATAGATTGCCTCAATACCTGATGGTTTACCTACTACTTCTGGTAAATGAATTTTACCATCATATACTGCTTCAACATTTGATACACTAATTCCATCAATTTGATTAGTTCTAGGAACAATTATATATTGAATGCTTAAATTAGACTGATTATTAGTTAATTTATAATTCTTATAAACATTATCACTATCATGAACAAATGAGGTGATTTTAGCTGTATGCTCTCCAATTCCATTCGCAGAGCCTGTTGAATTACATTTTAAATATTCAATATCAGATGGTATAACATTCTTTAATGTATATTCTGGGAATTTCATATCTCCATCATATTCAAACTCTAATGAACCATTCCAATTAATTGAAATTTCTCTTTCAATTATTGTAACGCTACTAGACATATCTTCTGGTATATTATAATTTTCAGATAATGTTTTAAAATGACATACAACATTCTTAGTTCCTACATTTCTAATACCCTCTTCAAATTCATAGGTTATTTGAATGTTATCAACACCTGTAGGAAGAGTACCTGTCAATGTTGGAGTGTGTAATGTTCCATCATATGTATATTCAACATTATTAATACTAACACTAGACATATCATATGTTGCCTTATCAATCTTAACATTAATATAATTAGATTTAATTTCAGATATTACAATATCCTTATAATTTAATATTATCTTTGCATAATATTCATTAGAATCCTTTGCATTAATGACATTAAAGCTATTATCATTAACAATTAAATTATCATCCTTATCGTAGAAGCTATATGCTATAGTAACATCCTTTGGCTCTACTGCTACACTTACATTAACATTTGATTCTGTATTATCAAATGTTTTATTAATATCATCTGATGTGGTAATAATATTGTTAATATTCCATTTAGCATATAATGTAGTATCAGTATTTAGGTATGTAGTTGCTTTAACATTATAGCTAGAATCTAAATACCAACCATCAAATGTAAATCCATCAATTGTTGGAGTTACTAATTCAATAATATCTTCCTCTGTATATATTATTTCTTCTCTACCATTTAAAGTAGCATTAGGTAAAATCTTGTCATAAGAAACTGTAAATTCCTTTAAGAATTTAGCCTTTAAATTAATATTACTATCTAGAGTTTGGTTTATCTCTTTAAATTCCTTTGTATAATTACCATATTCATCTACATTATACCAGCCCTTAAATTGATATCCATCCATGCTTAATTCAGGAAGCTTAATAGTACCAAGCTTATCATAATAGGTAGTTGGTAAATCATATATATCATCACAGCCAGAATAATCATAAGATACATCATAAATATAGCTATATTCACATGCTATTTTGGTATTTGAAGATACATTTATAGGGAATTCTATTTCTTTATCGGAAATATAATAGCCATCAAATAATATATTCTTTCCATCTGCCATTTGTGGCAATGATGCTTTATCAGGCTCAGCTAAGGATTTTTCTTCCTTATAAATGTATACTGGTAGGTTAGTTCCATTAAAGCATACATAATATTCACCTGATTTTAATTTAGGTACAAATAGATAATCATATTTTCTATATGTATTTCTATATTGATCTACGACCTCTCTATTTGTTTCAATATCAATATTTTTATTTAAATTTTCAACATCAATTTTAGCATTTGTGCTTTCTAAATAAATATTATTAATATTAGAATTGTTAACTGCCTTCATTAGCTCTATATCCTCTGAATAGATAGTTAATGAAGTTATATCTGAATCAACAAATGCATCTTCAGCAACATATTTAACACTCTTTGGGATTACTAAATTGCCACTTACACTTTTTAATGAATTAGATGAAATAGCTACTGTATCATTATTTATATTTACTTCGCCCTTTCCAGATAAAACATCACTTACTACATATCCATCATATAATGGATCATAAGTATATATTATCTTTCTATTTGTAGTTGAAACTAAAATATAAATTAGTACAAAAAATGCAAATATTGCAGCTATAGCAAGTGGAACACCTTTAACTCCAAATGTTTTTTTATCATTAGTTACTTTAGTATTAAATAATAGCATCGCAAGGGCAACAACTCCAATTATTCTTGCAATAAGGCATGCAATATAAATATTATTGCCAATCGATAAATATATTAGATATGGAATAATAGGTAAAAAACAAATAATTATTATTCCAACCTTTGTTACCATACTAGCTCTCGCAAATCTCTTTATTGAAAATATAATTAAAGATCCTGTTTGGGCAACAATAAATATTATTAATAATACCTTTGTTGCCGTAGGCATACCTGTAAAAATACCTTTTATCAATAAGAAAATATCAATAATTATTAAAAATGCCATTACTAAAGCATTTAAGATATTCATTATCTTTAGGTTTCTAATATGGTCATTATTTAGTTTTTGCTTCTTTTCTTTTATAGCATTATCTACATTATCGTATAAAACCATATTTCATCACCTCTTTGTCTTAAATACTTTTTCTAGATGTAAAAATTTCTTTTTATCATCAGTAATCATATAATATGTTGTCATCTTGTTCTTAGCTTCAGAATATATCCATAGGGCATTCCATTCCTCGTTAAAATAGAATGACAATTGCTTTTTAAACATATCCTTGGCTTGAATATTCATTCTTGCTAGAACCTGAAGCTTTGGATCTAATTCCTTTATATCCTTAGCATTTACGCTCTTAGAGCAATTAACACATACATGTGTTTTTGGATCAATATGAATTGGACAATAATATCTTCTACAAGAAACACATATATCTGGAGAATGAGTTTTCATATTTGGATTAACGAATAATAATGAATCATTCTTATTTGCACATGATATACATCTATCTGTATATTTTAGGTTTTTAATATCATCTAAGAAATACTTCTTTTGGCCTCTTGAATATAAAATAGATAATCCATCGTTATATTTATAATTATCCTCTTCTTGTGCACAGTAATCACAACATGACTTATTAGTATCACTATTTATAATTTGATGTGAATCAGTATACATTTTCCATACTTCATTTGTTGCACCAAATAAATGATGACACGTATCACATTCTCTAACATATTCCTTAGATACATAATGTTTAGAATTATCATCAATGATTGCAGCGCCTAAAATATCATTTGCATTAAGCTCTACTGCATCACCGATATAATAATAATTACCAGTTATTTCACCTTTTACTATTTGACTTTTTAAATATGTATTATCATCTAAATTACCATCAAATGGTTCAACCTTATTATTAATTAATTTAACTAATGAATCCTTTAAAAAATATACATCCTTGTATATTTCATGGCTGAATCTTTTATTAAATCCATATAGCATTACTGCGCATCTTTCTATTGTCATTCTTGGTGTTACATCGCCTCTTGTAGGGGCATCATCAAATGCTAATATAATATCTTGATTTTTTACACGTTCAGTAATACCATCAATATCTACATCAAATGAAATATCATTTAAATCAGCTGGATTATATGAAACTTCATATAATAATGGATAATCCTTATAATATGGATTTTTACTAACTATTTCATAAACACATTTTTTCTCTACAATGTGATTACAATAAATAGATAATGGAGTTACAGTAAATTCAATCTTTGGCTCTAAGGAATTTGTTTCATTTAGATTTTCTTCTCTAGTTTCAATTAATTTAGCTAAATTTGTTTCTTTATTATTTCTTAGTGTTTCAAAAATATTAAATTTAACCTCTGGAGAAGAAATTAAATTTCTTATTCTAAGTAATGAATCTATATCCTCTAGCTCTACACTTTCATTTATGGCATCATATACTGGCTCTGCCTCTGTTTGACCAATATTATAGAAGCCATATGATACTTCATTTTTTGATAAAGAAATATAAATATCATCAATAACATTTTCACTAACGGTTTGATTATTAAAATTATCCTTATAATTAATCATAACCTTTATTTCGTTTTGAATAGTATCTGTTTCACTTTCAGTATCAATAATATGACTAAATGTTGAATCATAATAATTAGATTCCTTTAATGTTGGATATTTATCAGTTCTAAAATCAGCTTTTCTAACTAATAAAATATTATATTTAGCCATTATTCTTTTCATTAAAGTATCAACAAATTGTGAAGTACGGCTTGCATATTCAATTTTTCTTTTTATGTCATGCTTACGCTTATCAAATGTCACCTTATAAATAGTATCATCAAATGATTCACTATTTATTTTGAATAAGAAATGATTTTCATTAACAACACCTAGATAATCATCAAAATCTAGAAAATCCCTGAGCTTATTTTCACCACTAACATCTGTTACAATGTTTAAAGATATTGCTTCCTTTACTAAATCAATTACTTCTGTTATAGGTAAATTAGATCTTAAATTATTTATTAATAATTCATTTTCCTTATCATCAATGTTTGAAAAATCAAAATGATATATATTGTCGTTAAGGATATAATTATCATTTTCATTTTTTATTAACATTCCAATATTTAAAGCATAATTAATTAAATTATTAGCATATTCAAAATTCATAATAATCACATCCTATCCCAAATCTTTAACGTCATTTCTTAATACCCTAGAATATAATCTAATCATTTCCTTTAGGGCATCAAGTGGCTTTAAGATAGCATTATTGTAATAAACATCAATTTTATCATTGTTATCTATAACATATCTAACAATATCAGGGAATCTATTAGCACTAAATTCAATATACTCATCATGATATATGGCAACGAAATCCTTACTTTGATTTTCTAAGCTTGGATTATCTATTTTTAGATATGATGATTCTTTGGAGAATAGCTTTCTAGATACTGCCATAATAACTGGCATAACAAAATCTACCTCTGTTTGACAAACACCATATAAATCGAAGCCTGCTTCATCAGTTAGAATATTGTAATATTCTTTATTAAAGGTATGATCAATTTTTTCACTGCCATTAGTTAAGCAGGTTAAAACAAGACATGTTTCAGTTTGACCCATTCTTGATATTCTACCTATTAGCTGTTCTAGCTCAAGCGGATCCATATAATCTCCATTTTGCTTATCTAGTTGACCAATAATCAATAGATTTGCAGCATTGAAATCTGTACCTGCAACCATTGTTTTATCAATGAAATATAGTGAATTCCAATTCTCGTTTTCAGAAGTAAATTCAGTAAACCAATTATAATTAAGCTCCTTGAATGTATCTCCTACCTCTGCCTTTTTTAATGAACCATTTATTGTATATGATTCCTTTAATCTTCTTTCCTCGTAAGATAATTCATTATCATCCTTTGAAGTTATTTCTTGCATATATTCCTTCATTCTATTTGAATATTTACCCTTAGGGAAATAACCAAAGTGAATAAAGTCATCAAAATTATAATTATCCTCCTCAGAAATATATATATTCATATACATTCTTCTTGATTTATTAAATACATTTTTATTATCTCTAATATTTCTATAAAGCTTAGCTCTTAAATCAGGCTTTCTTTCATAAACTAATGTCTTAGCTGTTTCAATGAATAATAAATTTTCCTTAGAAATATTAAATTCATTAAATTTATCATCATTAATTGTTAACAACGATGATAGAATATCAATCTTATTATTTTCAGATGTAATATCGATTGCCACTCCTGTTTTTCTAGGTCTTCTCCAATCGATAAAATCAGAAATAAATACTGTTGAATAATCATGATATCCTCTATAGAAGGCTAAAAGTCCTCTATTGATATATGATGATAATAAATCACATGTATCAACTGCCTTTTTATAAATTGTTGATAAATCATTATCACTTTCTGATTTTAAAATGATTCTATAATTTTCAATGAATTTATCGTATACATTGAATAATTCTAGCTTCATACGCATTTGATATTCTAATCTCTTCGTACAAATCTTAACTGATTGATCTACTAAATCAGCCATATTCATAAATGCATCCTTTAATATTTCATTTGAAATTTTTCGTTTAGGGAACAATGGATTAATAAATTTATTGATAAATAAATCTAGCTCCTCATCATTCATCTCTTTCATTTCAGGTGCTTTTCTTATCGCACTAACAAGCTTAATAAATGCTTGTCCGCCATAATCATCTCTATGGAATAGATTTGCCTGTGCTACTTCCTCTTCAGTCGCACTATGGCGTCTAATTGATTCAATTACATCCTTATCATATAATCTTTTTCTAGTAAACATTGAATTAATTAATCCATTAAGCTTACTAAATTTCTTAGATGCTTCACTTGATTCAGCCATTTCAGATAAGCTTCTTGCCCCACCACAGTAGGCATTATAGAACTTAGCCTCTGCCATTTCCTTGTTATCACCTAATCTATTTTTATCTACCATATATAGTAAATTAAAAATATCAGATAAGTCATTTCTAATTGGTGTAGCTGAAATTAAAATACAATATTTCTTTTGGATATTTGCAATAAATTCTTGTAAAATTTCTTCCTTGTTACCTTTTTTATTGAAGTCAATTAATAAATCCTGTACCTCATCAAAAATTAATAAATCGATTAATCTTTCCTCAGCAAGCTTATCGTTCTTACTCATTTCAGATACTAGATTGATTAATGTTTGTTTTCTTTCCTCTATCTTAGCTAAGCATTTTGAATATTTTTGTAATAATGTTTTTTCATTTTCTAATATATAGCCATTTTCATTTTTCATTGATGTTATTCTATCATTTGTTGGATAGAATTTTCTTTTCATTTCATCAAATTCATAAGTGAAAAAGCCATATACATTATATGATGTTAGCTTTTGATAATCCTCATTCATTGCTAGAGATTCTTTAATCTTTCTAGATAATTCATTAGGTAATCTCTTTTTAATAATATCTAAATATTTAATAGACATTATTTTATTAATATTCATATCAGTAACATCTATATCACTAGGTACCTCTGGTGATGGATTATATACTGCATTCTTCAATTCAAAATATTCACTTGATTCCTTTATATATTCAAGTGTTGAATTTGATTTAATTTGTTCTGTAGATACTAAATATACCTTTAAGGCATTTTGGTTTTTAGCAGCCTTATCCTTTTTTAGCTCCTGAATTAAATCAATAAATGAATAAGAATCATGCTTAGGATAAACCTCAAACATTGGGCTTCCATCTTCGTGTCTAAACTTAGTATTGCATTCATTTCTCCATTGATGAATAGTTGACCTTGTTGTAACAATTACACAGTTTTTAATTGTTGCACATCTAAACATTACATCGGCTGTCATTAGTGCTTCTAATGTTTTACCTAAGCCTACCTGATCACCAAATACGCCTCTACCTTCAAATTTTTTTAGCATCGTTCTTACTGATTCAACCTGATATTTAAAAGGCTTGAAATATGGATATTCAGAAATATCTCCATAATCCTGGAATACTGGCTGTTTTCTTACATCAACAGCGTAATCTACTAATTTATGGTATGCAGAATAATCATGTATATTAAATGTATGAGATTCCATATCATCATCAAATGATATTTCACTAAAATCCTCATTCATTAATGATACCTTTACCTTTTTACCAAATAAATCAATTTCTCTACCTTCGTTTTCAAGATCTGTTTCTAATGCTTTCTTATTTTCAGGTAATACACTTTCAGAAACAAAGACTAAAAATCTTTCAATATCTCTTATTTCCTTGGCAATATTTTGGAAATCAGCTCTCGTATAAATCTTAAATGTTACATCGCCTATACCGCTTGTCATCGCAATATAATCAAATACTCTTACATGACTAAAATAATTTTCCTTTTGCTTAATCAATCTCTTATATAAAAATTCAGCATCACTTTTACATGTAAAATTACCAATTTTCTTTTTTGATATTTCCTCTTTGTTACCAATTTCATCATTTAAACCAATTAAAAATTCATGGAAATTTTTAATCTTAGTAGATAAATCTCTAACCTCAGATATTCTCTTTCTTTCTTCATAAATAACTTCAATTCTAGAAATTTGTTCATCAATTAGTACATATAAATAATTAATTGTACCTTCCTCTTGTCCTGTAACAACATTAGTTAATTGATTAAATATTTCAGGCATTTCATCATACATAATTGTTACATAATCAACATATTCATTATATCTTTCAACAGAGAAATTATATAAATCGTTAACCTCGTCATTAATCTTATCTAATTCATCTAATCGTTTAATTGTTTTAATTCTAAATCCAAAGCTATCAATTCTATTTTTGATATACTTATAGGTTGCCTTAAGCTCCTTATCAAAGATACTTGAAGATGCATCCTTCAAGATATCATTTATTTTATCGTATTGCATTAGGGCAAATTGATATAATGTCATGTATCTAGACATAAATCCAAGATTAAAAATTTTGAATTTTTGGTCTAATACATTTTTTATTTCACATATTTGATGATATGATGGATTTTTATCTTTAAAATCCTTTAATTCATCTAGCATATCATAAGCATATGTAAAATATTCATCCATTTTAGATAAGAATAACTGTAATTCAAAAGGAACTACATCTCCTTCATCATCATAAAATGCATTTTGTCTAACTAATTCTTCCATTACAAAATCAGGGTTCATCGCTGTTGAGAAATTATCAGGATCAATCATTACAGCAAATAAAACTAAAGCCTCCTGGAAAAATGGATGAAAAGGCCACATATCATCCTTTAGCTTATTTACAGTAGCATACAGATCCTTATATTTTTCTAATTGACTTTTTATTTCATGATATCTATCTTCATATTTGATAATATATTCAAAGGAATCTCTAAAAAATAAAAATAGTCCTGAAGGATAATAATATTTAGGTACTTTTTTAGCAATTGAATCCATTTTGTTTAATAGCTTATCATCTTTATATGTTGGAGATGAGAATTCCTCATCAAATGTTTCATTTAGCTTGTTAAAATTCAACCTATCCTTTGGCCCAATATTTAAAATCTTCCTTACAAGCTCTAAAATTAAGTCCATGTTTTCTTTATACTGCTTTATCATACTAATTGCTCCTTTCATTTTGTAAATGAACGAATTTCACAATTTATAACAAAATTATTTCATAATTTTATTATAAAAGTGCAAAAAAGAGTCTAATATGTGTAAAATTAGACTCTCCCCACTATACAATTCTTTAAAAAGTAATTCTTATTCTTCTTAATTATTAAAATAATTAACAGACCCAACGTTATATGTTTATTATAGCATGAAATTTGAAAAATAAAATAGTCTTTTTAATCTTGGCATTTAATATTATCTGCAAGATTCCATTTTCTTATTCTAATTATATTAATAATTATTGATAATAATATTACTAATAAAATAAATATAATAGCTACAATAGGTATATAAATTTCATTTATAAATTTGTAATAATAATTATTATTAGAGGCATGATTAAATACTATTTTAGACATTATTATTGATACAAAATAAGCTATTGGTATAGCTATAATAAATTCAATTAATTTATTGAATAATTGAATATTAAATATATCAATTTTTTTAAATCCATTAACCATATAAAGTGATATTTCTCTTTTTTGTTCTATTAATGAATTTTCTATCATTATTGATAAAATAACAAAGCCAATTAATAATGAAAATATTATTAGTATTCTTACTAGTAGATATAGTGCACTTGCTGAATCTATAATATCAGCCTTCATTGATGATGAATATCTAATTACTGTATCAGATAAATTTTCATATAAATAATTAGATATTAATTTCTTATTGGTATATTTAACATATACTGTTTCAATATAATCTAAGCCTAAGTTATTTAACTCCTCTATTGATATATATTGATCCATTTTTGAATACTGATCTGATAAAGCAACTACTTCTATTTCTTTTCCATTAATTAATATTTTATCTCCTATAGCTACATTTAAATTATTTGCGATATATTTAGATAATATAATACCATTTTTAAATACCTCTAATGATTTTGTGTTATCATCATTTGGTATATATGATAGATTAGGGGCACTATATTCCTTAGCTATTATTTCTACATTTAATTTTTTATTTTTATATTCAATATTTGAATATGTCATATATGCCTTTTCTATATCTATAATAAATGGTTGACTTTTAAGCTCATTATATGTTGCTTCATCTATATTAGCTGTAAAATAAATTTGAGCATCATAGTTTAATCTATCATCTAATGTATTTTTTATTATATTATCCTGAGATACATTAAAATATAGAGCTAGGGCTATTATTATAAAGCATGAAAATATCGCAAATATTGATATTAAAAATCTACCAATATTTTTTAATATTGAATTAATTACTAAAGATATTATTATATTAGCCTTTGATAGTATTTTATTAACCCAATTAGGGTTATTTTTAATTTTATTTTTATTATTTGTAAGGGCATCCTTTGGAGTAATTTTTAGGATTGATAAGGATGAAATAAATGTAGCAAAAATAATTAAAATATAAAATATTATAAATATAATAAATGATATTAAAATATCAATATATTTAGATATTGTAGGTAATGAATATACTCTTATAAATTCAGTTGTAATAATATTTGTCATTATTATAGATATAATAATACCTATGATAACTGAAATTAAGCATATTATTGAAACTAAAGATATTAAAAGCAAGAATATATCCTTCTTGTTAATACCAATAGCCATTAATATTCCTAATTCATGTCTCATTGTTTTAATCATTTGATTAACAAATAATGCCACTATCACAATAGCTATTGTAAAAAAGATTATAGGCATAACATTCGCGACTAAGTTCATTTGGCTTATTGATGATTTTAAGCTTCTTTTATATGCCATATCAGTAGTTTTAAAATAGGTTAGAACATTAGTATTATCATTAGAATATTCTTCTATTTCTTTAGATATACTTGATGATTCTTTAATTAAAATATCATTTGTATAATTTGATACTAAATAAATTGAATTTAATTTACTTTCAGCAATTAAATCTATATATTCATCAAATATAGATTCTTCTATCATTTTTTTATATTCTAAATCTATATTTTTTCTTTCTTTTATTACATTTGTAAGAGAATATAAAAATGTAGAATATTCTATATTATCAAAATATAAATATCCAAAATCTACTATATCCATCCAAATAAAATTATTGTAGGCAGGATAGCCTGCCTCAGGTACATCTATTATTTCATTGATATAAACATCAATATAGGTATCTAGCATACCTATTTTTAATGTATCCCCTACCCTGTAATTATTATTTCTTGCAAAGCCAGATGTTAAGGATATATTAGGTAATAAAGTATTTTTAGATATTGCTTCTCTTACTATTTTTTTAGATTGTAAATTTGAAGAATCATATGATATTAGCTTTACATTATTGATAGTATTATCAGCCTTTTTAATATTTCCAATTAAATTGAGCCTCATAGAATATGATTCTATTCCTGATATATTTTTTAAATCATTATAATCAGATTTTAGTGATAAATTAGTAGATAATACATATGTTGTATTATCATAATAATTCATATATTCATCATAACATTTTTTTAAATTAGCTACCGATGAGCTAAAGGCAGTAACTAGAGAAATAGCTAATATTGATACAAATATCATTGATAAAAAAAGGCCTTTAAATTTTTTAATTAAAGGAAATATTAAATCTTTCATTACCAATCAATTTCCTCACTTGCTTTAGGATTTGAATTAATTTCATTAGAAATTATTTTACCATCCTTCATAGTTATTATTCTATTTGCCATCAAAGATATTTTCTTTGTGTGAGTAACTAAAATAATAGTTTTACCCTCATTATGAATTTCTTCTATTAGCTTTAATACTGCCTTTCCACTTTTATTATCAAGAGCGCCTGTTGGTTCATCACATAATAGGAGCTTTAAATCCTTATTTAGTGCACGAGCTATTGAAACACGCTGCTGTTCTCCACCTGATAATTGTTTTGGGTATTTATTTTTCTTTTTATCTATTCCCATCTTAGCTAATAATTCGATAGCTTTTTCCTTATCCTTACCTTTTTTTGCAAGAGTAACATTTTGAATAACATTTAGCTCATCTAATAAATTAAAAAATTGATAAACAAAGCCAATGCTATCTCTTCTATAATTTGTTAATTTTTTATCATTATATTTAGTGATATCCTCTTCCATAAATAATACATTACCAGAATTAGGTCTATCGATACCACCAATCATGTTTAATAATGTCGACTTACCAGATCCTGATTCACCTAATATCACTACAAATTCGCCCAAAGAAATATCTAATGATATGTCATTTAGGGCGTATGTTGAACCTTCGCCTTCACCATATATTTTTATTAAATTATTACACTTTAATAAACTAGACATATAAACACTCCCTATAAATATAATAAAAGCGAGAAAATCTCGCTTTTATTATACAACAATTTATTCAATTATTTCATTATTATTTTTCTTATATCTAGATAATGAAAAGGCTAAAGACACTAATAATGATAAGAACCATCCTATTGGCCAGCTCCACCAAATTGCCTCTACTCCGCCTATATTATTAAATAAAAATGATAAGCCTACTCTAAGTATTAAATCAAGCAATGTGGCTACCATAAATTGCTTCATCATTCTAGACCCTCTTAATATTCCATCTGATGCTAGCTTTGTTGCGATAACTATATAAAATGGTACTACGACAAATAAAAAGCTTTTTCCTACTGAATATACCATATCAATTTTTTCTTGTGGATTTGTGGCTGTTACATTGTCATCAATAAAGAAGCTTAATAGTGGTGTTGCTAGAAGCAAATAAATTAGAGTAATTGGAATCAATAAGCCATATGAAATAATTAGACTTGAAACGAATCCCTTTTTTATTCTTTCAGGCTTATTTGCACCTAGATTTTGAGCTGTATAATTAGATATACCATTTCCTAATGCAGTAAGTGATGTAATAACAACATTATTTAATTTTACTGCTGCACCATATCCTGCCATTGCATATCCACCATACGCATTTATTTCAGATTGAATAATTAAATTGCCTATTGAAATAAATGATTGCTGTAAAATAGATGGTATAGCAACAACTAAAAAGGATTTTAATATTTCTTTATCAAATATTTTTATTCTAGCTTCATTTTCTTCCTTTAAAAATAATATTTTTCTTAATACTACTATTACTGATAATATAGAAGCTACAGCTTGACAAATAAATGTAGCCCAGGCAATGCCTTCAACCCCTAATCCTATTTTAGCAAACCAATAATCAAATATAACATTTGCAACACTTGATATTGCTAAAAAGATAAATGGAGTCTTTGAATCACCTAAGGCTGCAAAAATACCAGTTGCGATATTATATAAAAATACAAATGGTAATGAATAACAATATATTAATAAATAATTTTTAGATGCTTCTAATAATTCTTCCTTTGTATTTAATAATCTCAATAGTGACTCTGATAATGATATACCTAATATCATTAACGTAAAGCACATAATTAAAGATGCAATAACAGATGTGAAAACTGCTGTTTTAAGCTTTGAATAGCTTTTAGAACCATAAAAGCCTGCAACTATTACTGATGTACCTATGTTACATCCAAATGCGAATGCGATAAATACTAAGGTTACCTCATATGAATTAGATATTTCAGATAATGCATCATTTCCTATAACAGAGCCTGCAATAACTGAATCACCTATAGAGTACATTTGCTGAAACATTGCAGATAAAAACAATGGTATACAAAATGCTATTAATAATTTTGTAGGATTACCAACGGTCAAATCCTTTGTCCTAGCCATATAATCACATCCTAACTTTTAAACATAATAGTTATAATACATTTAATGTATTAATTAAAACATTATTAAGTATATTTTAATATGAAAATGATTTCAGTGATAAAAGTTAAAAAAAGATAAAATAAGTGTTGACAATAAAAAATTTATTGGTATAATTAGTAATGCAGTCGCACATCTGCGACTTTAATCTTATACATGGACCCTTAGCTCAGTTGGTAGAGCAACTGACTCTTAATCAGTGGGTCTGGAGTTCGAGTCTCCAAGGGTCCACCAGTTTGAGATAATGAGGTAGAAATACCTCTTTTTTTTACATTAAAACAGGGGGGTACTTTCCCCTCGCTCTTATTATTAATTTTTTTAAAAGACATAATTGTTTCCAATGTTATATAATATTAAATATACTTTTATTTAACATTTATTGTATAATTAAAAAGAGGTGTCATATATGAAAAGAACTGAAACAAGAGTAGTCAAAATTGGTGATAAATATATTGGTGGAAATAATCCAATTTTAATTCAAAGTATGACTAATACTAAAACAAAGGATGTTGAAGCAACTATTAATCAAATTATTCTTTTAGAAAAATATGGTTGTGATATCATTAGAGTTGCCGTATTAGATATGGAAGATGCGAACGCAATAAAGGAAATAAAAAAAGGAATTCATATTCCTTTGGTTGCTGATATCCATTTTGATCCTGAATTAGCTATTACTGCAATTAAAAATGGCGTAGATAAAATTAGATTAAATCCTGGTAATATTCAAAATAAGGAAAAGATTAAAGAAATCGTTAATCTATGTAAGGAAAGACAAATTCCAATTAGAATTGGTGTTAATTCTGGCTCATTACCTAAGGGTATGGATTTGAACGCCAAAAATATGATAAAGGCTGCAAAAAGCCATATAGAAATATTAGAGGAATTAGATTTCCATGATATTGTTTTATCATTAAAGGCTTCTAATATTAAGCTTGCTAAGGAAGCTTATGAATTAGCATCTAAGGAGTTTAATTATCCACTTCATGTTGGTATTACTGAAGCAGGTACTGATTTTAAAGGATTAATAACTTCTTCTATTGGCTTAAATGAAATATTAAGCCTAGGTATAGGTAATACAATTAGAGTATCACTTACCGCAGATCCTATTTTAGAGGTTAAGGCTGCAAAGGATATTTTAAATGAATTAGGACTAAAGGATAATCTTCCTACCTTAACCTCTTGTCCTACTTGTGGTAGAACCCAAATCAATTTGATTCCAATTGCTAAAGAGATAGAAGAATACCTATACACTGTTAATAAAAAGATTCATGTAGCTGTTATGGGCTGTGTAGTAAATGGACCTGGAGAGGCTAGAGAAGCTGATTTAGGTATCGCTGGTGGTAAAGGTGAAGCATTAATCTTCTCTAAAGGAAAGATTATTAGAAAGATTGATGAAAAAGATATTATCGAAGAATTAAAAAAGGAAATAGATAATTTTTAAACAAAAAGAGCTGTTAGTGTTAACAGCTCTTTTTCAATGCTCGTTATAATTATATTTAGCTTATCTTGGTACTTAATACTTCTTTATTTGCACCTGTAAATTGAAAATTTACACTTCCTGCGTTAACTTCACCTTTGATAGTTCTTGTTCCTGAACCACCATTTTTAACATTTGATGAACCAGCATTTTTATCTATATTAATTGTATATTCATCTTTAGTATTATATGCTGTTACATCTAAGCAACCTGCATTAACTGTAAAATTTAAATTAGTAAATAATGATTTAATATTTAAGCTACCTGCATTAACCTTTAAATCAAGATTATCTACTTCTCCGTCTTTCATATTAAAATCACCTGCGTTAACCTTAACGTTAACCTTATTCGCAATTATTTCTTCTACCATTATTAAACCAGCATTAAGCTCTAAATCTAAAGTATTAAATTGATGTGTTCCTTTAATCTCAATGCTACCTGCATTTAAGGTAAAAGATATATTACTTGTATCAGTATTTGCTAAATAAATATTAACTACATTTTTATTTCTAAAAAATGGAAACATAAATTTATATTTTGATGTTATATTTATATTTTTATTGTCATTTTTAATTTCATAAAAATCAACAATTTTATAATCAATATAAGTATATTCCTTATCTGATTTTAAAATTGTTATATTTCCTGAATCAAGATTAAATGAATAATCCTGTTGTTCCTTTAATTCTAATACGCCTTCATTAAATTTACTATAATTCTTATAATCTTGATATGCATATACTGCAGATACTGCTGTTATTGCTAAACCAATAACAGATAATATAATACCAAGTATTACTATAAACCCTATCTTCTTTTTCATCTTACTCACCTGCTAATTGACTTCTAATTTTATTATTCCAGCTAATTCTATTAGAGAACATAAATTTACGTAAGAAATTAGCATAATAAATTCCAGCTAATGAAGCTCCTAGAATAAATAAGCCTACACCAAGTATCACAAATCCAAAGGATTTTACTGCAGCCATTTGAATTGCACCTAGAATAATCAAGCCTGAACCTACACCAATTCCAATTATTGTCATTATGAAAACAAACACAGATATTATACAGAAACAAACTGTTGCGATACACCAAATGACATACCAGAATTTTCTACCTCCTGATAATTCCTTAGGCTGCTTTGTATAATTTTCTTCTTTAGCTTCATTATTTGATTTTGAAGAAACAAAATCAATTGGATTATTAGATTCATTAAATTCAATATCTTCTTTATTCTCTTCAATGTTTTTAACTATATCATCTAAGCTACCTAAAGATGCTACTGCATCATCTTCAGACATTCCTGAATCGATTTTATCTGATATCAATTCAAAATAATATGAAATAATATCATTATGATCAGGATTATCTTTTATTCTTTTATTTAATTCACTTATAAACTCTTCTCTATCCATCCTACGCACCTACTTTCCCAGAAATAAATCTACCAACCTTTTCTATTTCCTTCCACTCTTCTAAAAAGCTTTCTATTCTTTCAACACCAAGGCTAGTTATTCCATAATATTTTCTTAATCTTCCATTATAGTCCTTAGAATAAGTATTTAATAAGCCTTGTGTTTCAAGTCTCTTTAAAACGGGATATAATGTTGATTCACTCATGACTATAACATCATTTAAATCTGATATTATTTTATAGCCATATGAATCCTCGGATTTAAGTGCTGCAAGAACACAAACATCCGTTAAACCTCTTTTTAATTGAATGTTCATATTAATACCTCCACACACATAATATTACGCCTCACATAGTATTATGTCAAGCATAATATTATAAAAAAATTAAAAGGAGTATATAGATATACTCCTTAAATTTCAAAAATTTTTATTTATTTGTTGTAAAAAGCTATTATATCCTTTAAAACTGCTTCTTTTCCTTCTTCTGCAAGTATTTCATGCTTCATATTAGGATATTCGATAAAATCAAGATTTTTAAAGCCTTCCTTTGATAAATGCTTTAACGAATCCTTTACACCCTTAGTATGATTAGTAGTTCTATCATCTATACCAGAAATTGATAAAATTTGAAGGTTTTCATTTACCTTTCTATCTTTATCATGATTATGTAAATTATGAGTCATTGTAAATAAAATTAAATTAGAATAATTAGTGAATTTATAACCACATAATGGATCTTCAACGAAGTTATTTACGTTATCCTTATTATAGCTTAACCATGACATATCAGGATTTGTACTACCATTATTTGACATAGCAAATAAAAGCTTTGAATATCCATTTTTATTCTTTTTTGATTTTTTCTTTGCTGCAAATACGCCAAGGCCACAGCCTGTCTTATATGCAACTGTACCTGATAATATTAATTTTTTTGCTTCAAAGGAATATTTTTTTATAAATTCTCTTGCGATTAAAGTTCCCATTGAGTGGGAATAAATATATACATCTAAATTAGGATTATCATTTTTTAGGAATTCTAAAACAGTATGCTGGTCATCAACCATTTGTTCAATTGAACCAATTTGTCCTAGTTTATATTCGTCATTAACGCTTAAGCCATGTCCTCTTAAATCAGATATGATAGATGTATATCCATTTTTAGCTAATTCATTAATTAATATTTCATATCTTTCTTTATGCTCAACCATTCCATGAATGATTAAAACAATGGCTTTAGGATTTTCTACTTTAGTATAGATAGCATTTAAAAGTAAGCCATCACTTGCCTTAATTTGAATATTTTCCATAAAAAAGACCTCCTTTTACATTCCGATAACTTTATCCTCTTCAGGCTTTAGCTTAGTAATATTTTTAGCATGAAGCATTACTACCTCTTCATTTGCTAATTTAGAGAATTCTCTTGTAACAGTACATTCAAGATATATGCAATCGCCAATTTTTACTGAGGCATTACAATCATTTTTAACCTCATAGCCTAGGAATTGAACATCATTTTGGCAACATACCATTACATTTCTTCCAATTACTAATGTTTCTTCAGTTATATCTCTTACAAAAGTCTTAAATTTGAATATTTTATTAAAATATTTTTCATAATTATCAAATACTTCTGTGTACCAAACAGGATAAACATCCTCTTCAAAAGCTATTTCATCCTTTGATAAGTCATATGGTAAATCTTCATCTAGCATAGTAGTTAATGATCCATTAGCCTGTTCGAATGCGATTTGAGCTTGTTGATTCATACCTCTAATTTGACGTCTAAATTGGCCTAATTCCTTAACTCCATCACATCTATTAAATACTACTAAGGATGAATATTTAAGCATTGTTGAAAATACATTTTTCATGTTATTAAACATAACCTTAAATGTTGATGCATCAATAAGTGATATTTGTTGATAAATTACCATATATCTTGGGAAATTTTGCTTATCAATATCAAAGAATGAATTATATTCAATAACATATCTATCAGCCATATAATGCTTATCTAATTGCTTCATATAGCCTTCAGTGAAATCATCTTGAGATTCTATATATTCAACATGAACGCCATATTTTTTGCACCATTCTTCTTCGTATTCAATTTCACCTTGTTCGCATACAATAATGACAGTCGTATCATTTTGATATTCAGTATTGTTTTCTACAATCTCTTTGATTAAAGTAGTTTTTCCACTTTCTAGAAAACCATTAACCAAAAATAGTGGGACTTCTTTCATAATAACCTACCTAATTAAAATAACTTTTTAATATCTTCTTTATTGATTTTAGATCCAATAACAACAATTTTGCCAACATGGATTGGATTTGCTTCTTCAACTACAACCTCTTCAGGAGTTAAATTAAATACATACCATTTTCCATCAGTTGCAGGAATTATACCTTTAGCTCTAACGATTACACCAAATTCACCATTTGCCATTTTATCTAATGTAGCCTTTAATGAATTTAAATCATATTTCTTAACTGTTTCGATACCACAAGATGTAAATACCTCATCTGCATGATGATGGTGATGATGGTGCTCGTGTTCATTCTCGTCTTCGTCATCATCGTCATCGTGGTGGTGATGATGGCATTCACATTCAGGATCATCGCATTCATCTTCATCATGATGGTGATGGTGGTGATGATGGTGCTCGTGTTCATCCTCATCCTCGTCGTCATCGTCATCATGGTGATGGTGATGACATTCACATTCAGGATCATCACATTCATCTTCATCATGGTCATGATGATGTTCTAATAATGATTTATCAATTAAATTAATATCAAAGCCTTCATAAGCCTTAAGTAGATCATCATCACTTAAATCCTTAATAGGTGTTGTTACAACAACACATTTCTCGTTATGCTTTCTAACAATTTCAAGGGCAGCTTCTACTGTATCCTCTTTAGAAATATCAGTACGTGATAAAATAACAGTTTGAGCATTTTCAATTTGATCTACAAAGAATTCACCAAAGTTCTTATCATACATCTTAGCCTTCTTTGCATCTACCATACATACTAATGAATTAATATTGTCCTCAAGACCAGCAGATTTTACAGCCTTGATTATATCAGATAATTTACCTACGCCAGATGGTTCAATTAAAATTCTGTCTGGCTTCATTTGTTTTACAACCTCATTTAATGATTTTGAAAAATCACCAACTAGGCTACAACAAATACATCCTTGAGATAATTCTTTAATCTCAATTTTAGCATCATTTAAAATATCAGTATCTACAGATACCTCACCATATTCGTTTTCAATTAAAACTACCTTTTCATTTTTTAGATGTGTATCTAATAATCTTTTAATAAATGTAGTCTTTCCGGCACCTAAAAAGCCTGAAATAATATCAATTTTTAACATTTTTAATCATTCCTTTCACTTATATAATTATACTCTTTTTTGTTTGTATAAACAAATAGAAAAATAAAAGATGCCAAATAGTATATACTATCTAGCATCCTCCCTTATTTTTTATTCAGTTTTTGTTTCTTCAGTTGATGCAGGAGCTGCAGGAGCTACTGCTGGCTTTGCAACTGGTTTTGCCACAGGCTTAGCAACAGGCTTTGCTACAGGTTTTGCTGCAGACTTAGCTGCTGATGCATGTGGTTGAGCACCCATTTGACGTTTCTTTCTTTCCTCGTATAATTGACGAATTCTCTTAATGTTTCTGATACATTCAGCTGCTCTAGTACCATCGCCAATAGCCTTATAATATTGTAATGCTGCTGCATAATTCTTTCTAGCTAATAATCTATCAGCAGCCCTTGTTAATTTTTCTCTTGCTCTTTCCTTTGAAGAATCTGAAGTATATTTTTCATATAATACTTGGCAATATAGGTCATATCCTTCTTTTGTTCTTCTCTTTGAAGAATCATAGCTCCATGAAGATTCATATAAGTAACCTAAGTTATATAATGCATCTGGATTTTTTAAAGCAATAGCTTGTTTTAAATAACGCTCAGCAAATTCTAGGTTCTTAGTTTGAGTATATAAGTAACCCAAGTTGTTACAAATAACACCTTGGCTATCCTCATCAGATACACCAATTGATTGCTTTGTATCAAGTGGTAAACAGATTGAATAATAGTTGATTGCTCTATCTGCATCCATTAGGTTAGCATATGCATCTGCAATTCTTTCTTTAACTTCTAGATCATGAATCTTAAATAGTTTAATTAAAATACCTAAGCTCCATACATAGCTTTCTTGGTTGAAATATGTGAAAGCTAAATTTCTATATTTCTTACGGTTGTAGAAATGAATCTTTGCTTTATTATATCCACCAGCAACGATTTGGCAAATATCATTTGCTAAAGCTTCAATTGGATAACCTTCAACTAATTCAATTTCATTTAATGGATAAGTTGTTTGATATGTAGCCTTTGCTGCATAACAACAAATGATTTGGCATTTCTTCTTTGCTTTTCTAATTTCTGCTAAATAATCGCCATAATCAAATTCATCAGAAATGTGAAGAATAATTAAACCACATGAATCACTAATATCCTTTAAAATATCCTGATCATAATCTTCGCCTTTTTCAAATTTATGAACTTCAACATGCTTTGTATCTTCTAGTATTTCAGCTAGATAATTAGCATTTTCTTCATCTTGTGATAAATATACAAGTGTAACATAATTGTTTTTCATAATTAAAAACCTCCAAATTATTGTCATAACTTAAGACTTTTATCGTCATTTCCTATATGAGCATTATACCATACTTTTTTTGTTATATGCAATCATTTATAATCAATTTTTATTGATTTTTCGTGATTTTTTCGTCGTTTTCGCTTAGTAAATCATTGTTTTTGTCACTTATAGACGTATTAGGCGTTTTAATAATAAAGAAAACAAGGAAAGGAATACTAATTGCTGCAGCTATAATATCTGATATAGGCTGAGCTAACGTTATACCAGTAAATCCTAGATCAGTAAAGCTAAAAATCAATAGCGCTGGAATAAAAATAGCACCACTTCTTAATGTTGAAAGGAAAGATGCAATTAAATTCTTTCTTATACTTTGAAATAGCATATTAGCTGTGACACTTATAGGAAGAAATATTATTCCTATAGATGCATATCTTAAGGCTGGAGCTCCTAAATTTATTACTTCTTGATTTTTTTGGAAAAGCCATACAATTTTATCTGGAATAATTAAGCCTACAATTGATAAAAGACCTACCACTATGGTTGATATTATAAGTGTTACAAAAATTCCCTTTTTTACTCTACTATAATCCTTTACTCCATAATTAAATGCTGCGACTGGTTGGAAGCCTTGACCTATTCCTAAGCCAGTACACATTATTAGATTTGAATATCTATTAACTACGCTTATTGCCGCTACTGCAGCATCTCCAAATGGCTTAACTAAATTATTCAAAATACCATTAGAAACTGATGTTAACCCTTGTCTAATTAATGAAGGAAGACCTCCTCTAAAAATATTAAAATGAACCATTATATCCATTGAAAATAGCTTAATACTAATTTTTCCCTGGGCATATTTTATATATAAAATTAACAAAATAATAAAGCTTATAAACTGTGATATACCAGTTGACATACCAGCACCAAAAACACCTAAATCCATTACATTAATGAATATAAAGTCACCAAAAATATTCAATATCGCACCACTTACTAGGCCTATCATTGAGAAAAAGGCTTTTCCTTCGTATCTTAAATTATTATTTAAAATTAGTGATGCAATCAAAAAAGGCGCTGAAATTAAAACCCAAAAGCCATATTCTCTCGCATATGGTAATACAGTATCTGAGCTACCAAGCAAAATCATAAATGGATTAATAAATACAGTACCAAAAATAAGTAAAATAGTACCTACAATTAAACCATTAAAAAATGCTGTAGATACATATACCGATGCACCATGTATATCCTTATCTGCAAGCTTTTTAGCAACATATGTTCCTGATCCATGCCCTAGCATAAATGCGAAGGCTTGAATAATACATTGTAGTGTAAAAAGAATACCTGTTGCAGCCTGAGGAGATTCTCCTAAGGTTCCTACAAAGTAAGTGTCTACTGCATTATATATATTTGTAATTAACATCGATATTGTAGTTGGAATTCCTAGCATTACAATTAACTTTAATACCGGTGTATATTTCATTTTTCTATAATATGCTTCAGATTTTTCCATAATAAAAGCCACCTTGACAATATTTTATCACAAAATAAGCCAGGGTGGCATAATTAGTATTATAAATTTATTTCTCTTTCTCTATATTTAATTTTATTATAAATAAAACCAATTAATAAAGGAATTACTTCTAAAATAATTGAAACAATTATCAATATTATTAAATATCCATAAACCTTAGTGAAGCCATTTAAGCTATTTATTTCATTTTTTATTAAAAAGCCTAATGTTTTAGACATACTACATATAAATTCTACTGATAAGCATATTTTAATTCCTAATCCAATTGAATTTAAGAAGGCTGATTTACATGCTCCTACTGTTAAAGGTAGATATACTCTAAATAATATTTTTAAATTAAATGATGAATGTAATTTATATACATCAATATATGGCTGTTCAATGCCTTTTATTCCTTGATATACTGATTCATATATCATTGGAACTAAAAACGAGCATACACAAAAATATAATGTTATATTATCCTGTCTATAGAACAAATAAAACAATATACTAATAATGATAATTAAAGGTATAAATCTAAATATCATCATCAAAGGCTTTAATATTTGATAAATAATATTAGATTTATATGCAATTACTGCAAATATAATACCAATTAAAAATGATAATAAAATAGATAAAAATACATTTTTAATTGTATATAATATTCCAATCCATGTACTAGACTCACCAAGTAGTGATATAAAGCTTCCTAATATATCTCCTACCGATGGTAGGAAATAATCATTATTTTTTATCCATGATAATATTTGAAAAACAAATCCAACTAAGATTATTCCAATTATATAGAAAATAGAATTTTTTAAATATTTTTTAACCATTAGAATAAATAGAATTCATCTGCAGGTGCCTTCTTACCAAAGAAGTTCTTAAGATCTTCTTCAGTTGCTGCAAACTCAATATCAGCCTTAGCGCTTGATGCCTTTACATATTTTATACTACATCCAGGAATAGCCTTAGTTAATACTGCTGCTGGTTGAGGTACGCCCAAAGAATTAGCTTTAGTTGCAACCTCAGATACCCTTTCTGGATTATTTGCAAAAGTACAATTCATTTCAACTGCAGTAAAGAATTCATCAAATCTATCTTTGTGTACTGTATATGCATCAGGATTTACAAATATTGCAGCCTGTGGATAATCATGATTTGTTATTTCTTTATACATATCTGAGATTGAATATGATGTTAAATCTACAGATTTTGAATTCTTAACTGAAGCTTTTGTAACAGTTAATACTGGTTCTGCAATCATAACCATTTCTTCAGGATTGTTTTCTAATATTGTTTTAATAGATGCTACTACATCAGTTTCAGGATATTTATATGTAGGTGTAATTCCTTTTTTAGCTAATACATATTTAGCTATACCATCATTAATTGAATTTTTACCAAATAATGTAATTTCCTCATTATTCATATCTTCTAGCTTAAAATCAGCTTTACCAGATGTAAAATAAGTATTTCCCCAAGTAACAACTGAAGCTAATTTATATTTAGATTTACCAGCATTATATAGGCTAGTACCTGCGTTAACTGGCGCTACAATGATATCTTCAGTTCCTGCTTGGAAAATTGCAGGTAGAGTTGATGTGTCAGAAACAATTTTAAGGTTTCCATCAGTTTTATCGCTTTCTTCTACTGCACCTGCTATTGCGATTAATGGTGCACCATTTGGGCAAGATATTTTTAAGTTATAATCATCATAAGTATCTGTTGTTGTATTACTATTTGTCGTATTTTCTCCACTTGTAGTTGTAGTATTTGAATTATTATCACATGCAGCAAGACTAAATGCTACAGTTCCTAATCCAAATAATATAAGTCCTTTTTTCATTTTTAATTCCCCTTTTCAATTTCATTCGTCTTATTATATTCTTTATCAAGAAAATAAAATGTAAGATAAATTACAAAATAAACTTTTTAATCACTTTTTTAAAACTTATGATATAATCATAGCGGTGATTAAAATGATGATATCAAAAAGTCATGATAAATATAAGGAAATGAAAGCAATTTTAAAATCATCTAAGGAGTCAAATTTTACAGCTACAGATGATCTACAGGTATTAGAAATTGCATTAAAATATAATTTAAAAATAAGCTTATTGCTTTATTGTAAGGAAACAATAACTAAGGATGAAACAAATATATTATTAAATGAACTAATTAATAAAGCTAGTGAATCCTATGAAATATCTGAAAGCTCATATAGAGGATTGGAAACAAAGGAAAATCATGCTGGTATTGTTGCAATAATTGAAATGCCTAAATCTAGCTTAGATAGCTTTAAAAATAAGAATTTTATAGTCGTATTAGATAAATTAGAGATTCCAGGTAATGTTGGTACAATCTATAGAACATTAGATAGTATTAGCTGTGATGGCGTTATTATGGTAGATTCTATAACAAAAATAAATAATCCTAAAATTACATCTTCTTCAAGAGGCTGTAATTTAATTATTCCTACATTAGAAATGACATATGATGAAGCACAAGAATTTTTATTAAAAAATAATTTTGATATTTATTTAGGAGAACCTAAATTAGGCTTAAATTATCAAGAATATAATTATGATACTAAAACTGCAATCGTAGTTGGAAATGAAAGGTTTGGAATTAATTCTAAATGGTATGAAAACAAAAATAAAATGGTATATATACCAATGGAAGGTTCACAAAATAGCTTAAATGTTGGAGTTGCAGCTAGTATTATAGCTTATGAGGTATATATGAAAAAATCAAAAAATGGTCGCAAATAAGCGACCATTTTTAATTACTTAAGCTGCTTTATTACAAAGCTCAATAAAGCTTTCTGGTTTTAATGATGCACCACCTACTAGTGCGCCATCAACATCAGGCTGTGCCATATATTCAGTAATATTAGATTCCTTTACAGAACCACCATAAAGAATACGAATTTCATCAGCAAGCTCTTTAGATAATACTTTAGCTAAAACACTTCTAATGAAGCCACATGCTTCTTCAGCTGTTTTAGCATCAGCACTCTTACCAGTACCGATTGCCCAAATTGGTTCATAAGCGATAACCACATTCTTAGGATCATCAATATCTACTCCAGTAAATGCCTTTGTAACCTGTAATTCTAATAATTCATTAGTTTTACCTGCTTCACGAGTTTCAAGCTTTTCACCAACGCAAACAATTGGCTTTAAGCCTGTCTCTAAAGCTTTTTTTATCTTTTCGTTAATTTTTTCATCAGTTTCATTGAAGTATTCTCTTCTTTCACTGTGACCTAAAATAACATATTCTACACCAGTATCCTTTAGCATCATTGGTGATATCTCACCAGTGTATGCTCCAAAATCCTTTTCATGCATATTTTGTGCTCCTATATGAAGATGGTCAGGACTTCTCTTGACTAAATCTCTTAAATAAATTGCTGGTGCACAAACAACACATTCTACATTATCTGGAAGTCTATTTGTTACAGCAAGAGTGAATTGAATTACTTCATCTCTTACCTTATTCATTTTCCAGTTTCCAGCTAAGATTGGTTTTCTCATAAACTATATACCTCTTTTAAAAAATTTTTAAAACAAGTACGTAGTGATTAATATTATCCTAAAATTGATGCAATATCAGCGATAGCTGCTTCTGCTTGATCTCCTGTAGCTTCAATTACAACATTTTCCCCACTTGGAATAGCTAATGACATAAGACCTAAAATTGACTTAACATCAATTGTTTTAGTCTTATAATGTAAAAAGATATCTACAGAATATTTTGATGCTGCTTGAACAATTTTAGCTGCTAAGCTAGCATGTAATCCTACAGTACTTTTAACTACTATTGTCTTCTCCATAAATAATTTCCTCCAAAAATGATTAATTAATTATAATTTTCTTCCCGTTTTAATTATTACTTTTCATCAACACATGCAATACCAGGTAATGTCTTACCTTCTAAGTATTCAAGTGATGCTCCACCACCAGTTGAGATGTGTGAAACTTTTGAAGCATAGCCTAATTGTTCAGCAGCTGCAGCCGAATCACCACCACCGATGATTGTAGCAGCACCTTCCTTAGTTAACTTAGCTAATAAGTCACATACACCAATAGTACCTGCAGCATAATTCTTCATTTCGAATACACCCATAGGTCCATTCCATACAACAGTCTTAGCACCAGCTAATTCCTTTGCGAATAATTCTAATGTCTTAGGTCCGATATCTAATCCCATATCATCATCAGCGAATGCATTAACATCCTTTGCAGTACCCTTAGTATCTTCAAATGCTTTATTAACAACTGCATCTACTGGTAATACGATCTTACCATTTGCCTTAGCTAATAAATTCTTAGCTAAATCAACGAATTCTTGTTCTTCACAACGAGATGCACCAACATTGTAGCCTTCAGCCTTTAAGAAAGTGAACATCATAGCTCCACCAACTAAAACCTTATCAGCCTTTTCAATTAATGCTTCAATAACACCAATCTTATCAGAAACCTTAGAACCACCTAGAATTGCAACATATGGTCTCTTAGGGTTATCAACAGCACCACCGATGAAGTTGATTTCTTTTTCTAGTAAGAAACCAGCTGCTGTTTCAGATACGTTAGATGCAATACCAACATTTGAAGCTGCTGCACGGTGAGCAGTACCAAATGCATCGTTTACAAATACATCTCCTAATGATGCCCAGTACTTACCTAATTCAGCATCATTCTTAGATTCTTTCTTAGTTTCCTTATTTGCTGCTACATCGAAATCCTCATAACGAGTGTTTTGGAACATTAAAATCTCGCCTTCTTTTAGATTCTTAGCTGCTTCTTCTAATTCAGCACCCTTTGTAGCATTTACAAATTTAACTGGTTTACCAATTAATTCTTCTAATCTCTTAGCAACAGGTGCGATATCATTTTTAGCGATATCTTCAGCACTCTTTACTCTTCCTAAGTGAGAGAATACGATTGCCTTACCACCATTATCAATAACATATTTAATGGTAGGTAATGCAGCCTTTACTCTAGTATCATCAGTAATGACACCATTTTTCATTGGTACGTTAAAGTCTACACGAATTAAAACTTTTTTTCCTTTAACGTTTAAATCACTAACAATTTTTTTAGCCATTTTAAATAATCCTCCGTTTTTGTTATAGTAATTTTACAATTAAATTATATCATAAAATAATAATTTAGAATATAAATTGCTATGTAGTGAAACGTTTACATTATTTTCAATCGTTTTCATAAATCTTTTTGACAATTAAATAAAAACGTATTATAATGAAAATAGATATTACAATTTCAATATATAATAGAACACGGAGATGGTTTTTTAATGGATGCAAAATTAAAAAAAATTCTAGGCGATAAACGTGCTTATATTTTCGACCTAGATGGTACAATTGCCGACACAGAAAGAATTCACTGGGAAGCACATAATATGGTTCTTAAAAAAAGATATGGTATTGAGGTTGATTTACCACATATCTATTCTTATTTAGGAACTCCAGAGTCTGTCTTTTTAAAGCAAATTGAAAAGGATTATAATATTGATATCGGTGGTCCTAAAGGAAAAGGATACGATAAATATATTAAAGAAAGAAATAAGGTTGCTGAAAAGCTTATTTTAAAAACAGCTAAGCCTTTCCCATTTATGACAGAGCTTTTAGAAGGTACTTTTGGTATTTCTATTTTCCTAGTATCAGCACAAAATAGGAGCTTAATTCATAAGATGCTAAATTCTTGGGGATTACTTGGAACATTTACAGATGTAAATACATTTATCGTTGAAGGCGATAAGACTAAACCTTATTATTATGATTTTATTTTTGAGAAGATCTTAAAGAACGCTAAGCCTGAAGAGGTTGTACTTTTCGAAGATGTTAATAAATATCTTGAGGAAGGTAAAAAGCGTGGATTTGTTACAGTAGGTATCAATAACGGCTTCGGTAAAGAGGAAGTTAAGAGTGATTTCACTATTGATGCAACTGCAGGTGTTTAATTTGCTTCTTCCATAATTAATTATAAAAGGGAAAAGGTGGTACAAATGTGCCACCTTTTCTCTTTTTATTTTATTTTCATTGCTCTTAGGGCATTTAATATACAAATAATTAATACACCTACATCTCCAAAAATTGCTAGCCACATAGGAATTTTAAATCCATTCATAAATGGTAAATTAGATATTGTAGCTAATAATAGGATTATTATTTTAATTCCTATAGATATTATTATATTTTCATATACTATTACCTTAGTTTTTTTAGCTATTTTTAGCATAGTAGGTAATGCATTTAGATTATCATTTAATATAACAACATCTGATGCTTCTACTGCTGCATCACTACCTACTTGGCCCATTGATATACCAATATCTGCTAAAGCTAATACTGGAGCGTCATTAATACCATCACCAATAAATGCCACATTACCGTTTGAATTTTTAATTGTATCTGATACCTTATCTACCTTATCATTAGGTAATAGGGCTCCATAATAATTTTTAATACCTAGCTTATTACAGCTTGATTCAACAGATTTAGGATTATCACCTGATAATACGATAACATTTTTACCCATTTCATGCAGCTTTTCTACTGCTTCTTTAGCTTCATCCTTTAAGGTATCCTCTAAAATAATTGAACCGATATATTTATTATTTTTAGAAATAAATAATGTTGTTCCTGGCTCATCTAAATTAGGTATTTCAATATTTTCCTTTTCCATAAGCTTTTTAGAGCCAATGAAATATATATCATCATTTAGTATACCCTTAATACCATAGCCTGCAGTTTCTTCTATTTTAAAATCATATGAATCACCAGGATATTTGTTAATTGCTAGAGCTAATGGGTGAGTTGAATTTTTCTCTAAGCCTTTTGCTATTTTAATAATTTCTTCATCACCATTTATCTTAGTTATTTCAAAGGATGCCTTAGTTAGTGTACCAGTTTTATCCATTATTAGTGTATCAACATTAGCTAATGAATCTAGGTAAGATGATCCTTTAATAATTATTTTTCTTTTAGCATTAGCTCCTATTCCTGAAAAATATGTTAAAGGAACAGATACAACAAGTGCACAAGGGCATGAAACAACTAAGCATAATAATGCTACATATAAATAATCTTTAAATGCATTAGCACTAAATCCATTAATTAATCCTAAAATTACTGGTGGAATAATAGCTAAAACTAAAGCTAATCCTACTACAATTGGTGTATATACATGGGCAAATCTAGAAATGATTTTTTCACTTTTAGATTTACGCATTGTAGCATTTTCTACCATATCTAGAATTTTAGTTGCTGTAGAATCCTCATATTTCTTTTTAACTATTAATTCTAATGGTGTATTTCTATTAATTGATCCTGATAAAACTGAATCTCCCTTAGATATTGTTATATCTAGAGGCTCGCCTGTAAGAGATGTTTGATTAATAATACCATCTATATTAGCTATTGAATCAACTGGTACCATCTCTCCTGGCTTAACAATTATAATATCATCTATATTTAAATCTGAAGGATCAATATCCTCGCCATTTGGTAAATGGCATTTTGTAACCTTTAATCCCATTGTATCAGCAATTGCCTTTTGACTTCTTTCAACTGCGATACCTTGAAATAATTCACCTATCTGATAGAAAATCATTACTGCTACTGCTTCAGGATATTCTCTTTCTCCTAAAAATCTAATACAAAATGCTCCAATTGAAGCAATTGCCATTAGGAAATTTTCATCTAATAGCTTACCTGAAAACACATTTTTTATTGCAGATAATAATACATCATAGCCTGCGAATAAATATCCTATAACAAATATTAATAATACTATTAATTCATTACTATTAAATGCTTCATTTTCTCCAGGTAAATTTATTGTGAAAGTTAGAATTAACCCAATTATCCATAAAGTAATAGAAATAATTAATCTAGCAATTAGGATTTTATCCTTTTTGCTTATCATATAAATAACTCCATTTCTGGTTCTTCTTTTTTACATACCTCTACTACCTTATCTAATAATTCTTCATTATCTAATTCTAATAGGATTTTACTTGCGACAAATGATATAGTCGCATCTACTCCTTTAATCTTATTTAATTTTCTTTCTATTTTAGCTGCACAATTAGCACAGCATAAGCCTTTAAATTTAATTATTTTTTCCATATTGCTACCTCCAATATTATACAACAGTTGAATAACTGTTCAACTATATTATATAACAATTTAGTAAATAGTCAACTATTAATTATAAATTTTTTATAAAAAATGATGTATCAAAAGATACACCATTAAATATATACAGTTCCCATACAAGACATAATTTTTAATGTTACTACTGCAAGTAATATCGCTAAAATTATTCCAATAACACATCCAAGTATAAACGAAATAGCTGCAGCTAATAATAGCCAAATTATATTAACTATAATTGATAATACTATAGAAATTAGATAAGAAATTATTATATATAATAATAAATTTTTATCAGTAACTTCACTTTCATACTTTTCTTCTTTTCTAGCTATAAAGAATAAAACTATTATTATAGGAGCTATTATATAAAAGGCATATAAAAGCCCAGAAAAAATTGCTACAAATATTGCTTCAATAATACTCCAAAAGGATACTCCTTTATCATTAATAACAGAAATAAATTCAAATATCACTAACACTATTAATAATAAAATAATAAGAATTTTTGAAATTGTTTCATCATCTTTTTTCCATATGAATACAGGAATAATAATTAATGAAAATGATACCATTAAAGTAAAAAAGCCAACTGATTTAAAAATATAAACAATAGATTCCTCATTTAATCCATTAAGGGAGCTAGGATTCATAGGAATGAAATCTATTTGTATCATTTTTGTATTTATTAATTCAAAATATATAGCTCCCAAAATACCTAATATTAAAAAAATAATAGATAATAATATTTTTGTAGTTATCTTATACATATTCTCTCCCAAGTATAATTCAATAATAAAACCAGCGTAAAGCTGGTTAATTATTAATTATTAGTATTTCTATCTTTAACTAATACATCGTGTGCTCCACCTTCTACGATAGATACACTTGATACAAGAGTTAATTTAGCATTCTTTTGTAATTCAGCGATTGATAATACACCACAGTTACAGAATGTATGCTTAATTTTAGATAATGTTACTTGAACGTTATCATGAAGTGGTCCTGCATAAGGAACATATGAATCTACACCTTCTACGAATGAAAGCTTTGTAGCTCCACCTAAATCATATCTTTGCCAGTTTCTAGCTCTTGCTGAACCTTCGCCCCAATATTCCTTCATATATGAACCATTTACTAAAATCTTATTTGTAGGAGATTCATCAAATCTAGCGAAATATCTACCTAGCATACAGAAATCAGCACCCATAGCTAATGCTAGAGTGATATGGTAATCATGAACGATACCACCATCTGAACAAATAGGAATATATACGCCTTTTTCTTTATAATATTCATCACGTGCTTTAGCTACCTCAATTACTGCAGTTGCTTGACCACGACCAATACCCTTAGTTTCACGAGTGATACAAATAGATCCTCCACCAATACCAATCTTGATGAAGTCAGCACCAGCATCAGCTAAGAATCTAAATCCTTCAGCGTCTACTACGTTACCAGCACCAATCTTTACTGAATCACCATATTTTTCTCTAACAAACTTAATTGTTCTTGCTTGCCAAGCTGTATATCCTTCACTTGAGTCAATACATAAAACATCAGCACCTGCTTCTACTAATGCAGGAATTCTTTGTTCATAATCTCTAGTGTTGACACCAGCACCAACGATATAGCTCTTATTTGCATCTAATAATTCATCTGGATTATCCTTATGAGATGAATAATCCTTACGGAATACGAATGCAACTAATTTACCCTTTTTATCAACAATTGGAAGACTGTTTAACTTATGCTCCCAAATAATATCATTAGCTTCCTTTAGTGTAGTTCCTTCTGGAGCTGTAATTAATTTATCAAGTGGAGTCATAAATGTACTTACCTTAGTATCTAATTCCATTCTTGATACTCTATAATCTCTAGAAGATACAATACCAACTAGCTTACCTGATGGAGTACCATCAACAGTTACTGCAACAGTTGAATGTCCTGTTTTTTCCTTTAATGCTAATACATCTTCTAAAGTATTTTCTGGTGAAAGATTTGAATCACTTACTACAAAGCCTGCCTTATAAGTTTTAACCTTTCTTACCATTTCAGCTTGATTTTCAATAGTTTGAGATCCATAAATGAATGATACTCCACCTTCTTTAGCAAGAGCTATTGCTAGAGTATCGTTAGATACTGATTGCATGATTGCTGAAATTAGAGGGATGTTCATTGTGATTTTTGGTTCTTCACCTTTTTTAAATTTAACTAATGGAGTTTTTAAAGAAACTCTAGCAGGAATACAGTTTTCATCTGTGTAGCCTGGTACTAATAAATATTCACTAAATGTATGTGATGGTTCATCATAATAATATGCCATTATTGGGTCCTCCTAAAAATATACTTTGGTTTATTTTATCACTAGCATTAATTTTTTTCAAGTGAAAAATAATATATTTATTAATTTATTAAAAATTTAAAAAATCATACTTAAATTATCTTCAAGTATGATTAATGATTATATTTCATTTCTACTTCAACTACTTCATTATTATCATCTAAATATATAAAATAGATATATCCTTCGTTCTCGTAATAATATAATGTTTCGTCCTTTATTTCTTCTTTTTTATTAGAAATATTATCCACTGATAATATATAATCTATAGATTCAATTTCACCTATTTTTTCATAATATCCTAAAACTAATCTTTCATAAAATACATATTTCATGTTTATAGTATCAGTGTTTTTACCATAACCCATTATCAATATATCCTTATTAGATTCTGTTTTATAGGTAAATGAATGATTTCTATTCATACCACAAGATATTAAGAAAACAAATGGTAATAAAAAGATAGTGAAGAATAAAGAAATAGATATTATTATTCCATGCTTAGTTATTATTTGCTTAATTAAGAAATAGATAGCCCAGATTAATAATATTAATCCTGATAATATATAAATGATATTTCTATTACTATTTCCTAATTTAATAAAGCCTAAATCAAAATATATTTCATATCCATTTTTTAAATAGATAGATGATATTACTAATATTGTAAAAATAATTAAAGTTAATATTAATAAAATTCTTCTAAATATTTTCATAAATACTATATCTCTATAAATAATTCAACTGGACAATGATCACTACCGTAAATATCATTTCTAATTTTTACGTCCTTTACTAAATCCTTAATAGAATTAGATACGATAAAATAATCAATTCTCCATCCTGCGTTATTAGCTCTAGCATTAAATCTATAGCTCCACCATGAATATTCTATTTTAGTAGGATAAAGATTTCTATATGTATCTGTAAAGCCTGCTTCTAAAAGCTTAGTCATTTTATCTCTTTCTTCAATAGTAAATCCAGGATTTCTAGTATTACTATCTGGATTTTTTAAATCTATTCTTTCATGAGCTACATTTAAATCACCACAATAAACAACTGGCTTTTTAGAATCTAATTCCTTTAAATATTCTCTTAAATTATCCTCATATATCATTCTATAATCTAATCTTTTTAATTCTTCCTTAGAATTTGGTACATATGCATTAACTAAATAGAATTTATCATATTCTAAGGTAATTACTCTTCCTTCATCATTATATAAGTCATGAATACCATAAATAACATTTATTGGCTCATGCTTAGTATAAATTATAGTGCCACTATATCCTTTTTTTTCGGCACTTGACATGTATCTTTTATATCCTTCTATATCAATGTCTGCCTGACCCTCTTGCATTTTTGATTCTTGAATCGAAAAGAAATCAGCATTTGCTTCATTAAAATAATCATTGAAGCCTTTAGTGATACAAGCTCTAAGACCATTTACATTCCAAGTTACAAATTTCATAAATTATCACTCCTAAAATATTAATAATAAGATAAATACAACTAAAACAGCAGCTAACGCCACAACGATTAGCTTTTGTTTAAAAAATGCTAATATTAATGCTACAGCTGTGCCTACTGCTGCAATCCACATTTCATCTACAAAATATAAAATGAATGGGAATGTCATTGCTGAAAGTACAGCATATGGTACGTAAAATAAAAATGATTTTATAAATTTATTTTCTATTTTTTTATTAAAGAAGGCTAAAGGTAGTGCACGAGGTATATATGTTACTACTGCCATTATAATAATACAGATTACATTATACATTGTCTTCACCTGAGTTTACTATCTCATTTGATTCCTTTGCTTTAAACTCTAACTCAGGGTCAGGTAAATCCTCTTGAATTGGGAAGAATATAGCTCCTAAAAGTGCTGCAACAATAGTAGCAATTATTATTTTAAAGCCTAATCCTATTTCTTTAATAAAAGGTATGTAATAAAACATACAGCTTATTGCTGCTGCGACTAAAATTACAAATAATATAGGCTTTGATTTTCTTGCATCTGGTATAATAATCGCAATAAACATTGCATATAAGGCTATTCCCATTGCACTTAATAAATCAGCATTAAAGAATTGAGACCCAAATGCACCTACTGCTGTTCCTGATACCCAGCCTATAAATGGTAATAAAATTAGACCAAACATATATTTAGCATTAAGCTTATGTGAATCCGTTATACTAACAGCATATATTTCATCAGTTATTCCAAAGCCTATTAATAATTTAACACCAATAGGCATATCTTCAATTTTTTGAGATAAGGAAATACTCATTAATGAGTACCTTAGATTAATTAATAATACCGTAAGTATTATTTCGATGTATGATGCATTTTGCATCATCAATCTAACACCTGCATATTGACCTGAAGATGTAACATTAGTTGCTGATATAATTGTTGCCATAAGTGGAGTAATACCAGTTACTGCCATTACACCAAAAGAAAAAGATACAGCAAAATAACCTAAGGCAATTGGTATTCCTTTTTTCATTCCATAAATAAAATCATTCATACAATTTTCCTACCAAAAACCATTTGTTATTTTACCATATCTTATAATAATTTTCTATTTATTAAAGTGGATTATTGTTATTTTTTCTATTTTCCTTTTGCTTTCTATATCTTAAAACTCTCCTATGGGTAATGATACCATCAATAAGGAAGAATCCTGCAGGAATTAGCATTAATGAATAACCCCAATAAAAGCCTGTTGCAATTAATAATATAACGAATACTAATACAATTGCAGCTGCAATAGAATATTCAATTATAGCTTCTTTAAATGAATAATTCTTTTCTAATAATTTATTTTGTTCCATAAATACCTCTATTAAAATCTATTAAAAAGGTGTTCTTTCGAACACCATTTTTTATTTGTTTTCTTCGCTATCGTCTTCTAAGAAATCATCAAATCCGCCTTCAGCTAGACCTTCTTCGCCTGTTGCTTCTTCTTCAACAACAGATGATGCATTAGCACTAACTGTTTGATTTAATAAATCCTCAGCTGATAATTCTTCTTCAACCTCTTCAGTTGCAGCTGCAGATTTATCTCCACCAACCATACGCATAATGTTTTCTGTATCTTCGATATTAGTAACGTCTTCAAGAATAACTCTATATTGATGCTTTTCAAGATATTCATTGAATGCTTCTTCACTCATAGGCTTACCAAATAAGTAACCTTGCTCTAGGAATACGTTTTGATCCTTTACGTACTTAGCTATTTCTGGTGTTTCAACTCCCTCTGAAATTAATGTACGATTATTTTCAGTAGCGAACTTAACTAAGATTTCTAGTAAACGTTCCTTCATGAAGTTATTTTCAATATCCTTTAAGAAGTTTCTACCAAGCTTAATAACATCGATTGGAGCACGTTGAACTGCTTGAACTGATTGACCATCAATTTCAAAACCATCTACTGCAATCTTGAAACCAAAGTCTCTTAGCTTATAAATATTAGTCTTAACAACTGCGATTTTTTCTAGCATCATGAAATCAGAAATTTCAAGCATGTAATTTTCAGGCTTAGAATTTGACTTATTGATAATATCAATAAATGTATTAGCTAAATCTGGATCTAGTAACTGCTTAGTTGACAAGTTAAGTGAAAATCTAAGTGGAATTTCTTGAAACTTTTGAGCTAGCATATCATGAGTTTTAATCATTTCTTGTAGACCCCAACGACCTACCCATGCGATATCTCCTGATTGCTCTAAGACCTTTAAGAATGTTGCTGGTGATTGAACACCCTTTTCTGGGTGATTCCAACGCATTAGACATTCGCAACCTTGAATTAGGTTGTTTTCCATATCAATAATTGGTTGATAGTAAAGTGTAAATTCATCTCTTTGGATAGCGCCCTTAACTTCTTGGAAGTATTCCATATTAGAAGTTTCTTCATCGCCGATTGAAGCATAGAAGTCAGTAAATTTATTACCACCATCACGCTTAGAAACATATGTTGTTAATAATAAATTATTATATAATGCTTCAAATGTTTCACCTGCAATTGGGTATGTTACTATACCAATTGATGCAGATAATCTAATTTGTTCACCAACTAGAATTTGGTATGGGTTATTAATAATTTCATTAATTTGATTAGCAAGCTTTTCAATTCTTGCTTTATTATCTTCATCCTTAATAAATACTAAGAATTCATCGTTTACATAACGACATAAAGATGCTTTATATGGCAAAACTCTTAAAATTCTTGTTGCTGCTTCTTTTAAGATTTGATCACAAGCTTCTCTACCGAATACTTCATTTAAATCAGCGAAACCATCAATATCAATATATAATAATGTTAATGCACCAAAACGGTCAACCTTCTTAATATATTGATTAATTGAATCTTCCATTTGCTTTTTTGTTATTGCATCTTCAACAATAACCTCTGATTCTTCTTTTTCCTTTTCCATATTTCTTTTGATTAGCCAAAAGAATAGGAAACCTAAGCCACCAGTAATTATTAATGCAACAAACATTAACAAAATAGCGACTCCATCATTCATGGCATTGCCACTTGAGGCTGCAAATATTGTGTACATAAATAATAATCCTCCTATCTTCTGTTAGCATATTTTTCAATAAGCTCAACAGCATCATCGTATGGCATAGCCTTACCAATTAAGTAACCTTGAATGATACGGCAACCAAATTTCTTTACTAAATCAGATTGAATTTGTGTTTCAACACCTTCACAGATAATTCCTAATGACAATGTGTTACCTAAGCTACAAATAGTTTTAACTATCGCAGCACTTACTGCATTTGTTTCAATATGCTTTGTAAACTCTTTATCAATCTTAATTGTATCAACAGGTAAATCCTTTAAATAAAGCATAGATGAATAACCAGTACCAAAGTCATCAAGGTGAATTGAGAATCCTCTTTCCTTTAATAGCTTTAGCTTTTCAGTAACTAATTGGAAGTTACCCATTAATAATGTTTCAGTAATTTCTACTGCTACACTACCAGTCTTTAAATCTAGCTTATTAAATTCATCAATTAATTGTTGAACGAAACCAACTTGTAATAATTGAACTGGAGAAACGTTAACAGAAACATGAATACCATATGGCTCTAGCTTTTTAGCAAGCTTAAAGCTTTCAGATATAACAAATCTACCAATATCAAGCATATGACCTCTTTGTTCAGCCAATTCAATGAATACTTGTGGAGATTTGTCCTTATACTTAGGATTATGCCATCTTATTAAGGCTTCGAATCCAGCAATTTGATTTGAAACAATATCAAATTGTGGTTGTAAATACATTTCAAATTCATGATTAATTAAGCCTTGTTCAATATCCTTTTCCATTTCATCTGTTGCAAGGATAACTGAATCCATCTTAGGATCATAAATAACGTAATCTCTACCTGTAAGATTTTTAATATTACGATATGCAAGGTCCATCTTTGTTCTAATTTCGTTTAATGTAACCTTTTTTGATTCATCCATTATCTCTTCAGCATCAGTTGAACGCTTATAATTGTATACAACTACCTTTGTATTAACATAGATATTATTTTGTTTAATAGTAATAGGACGTTGGAATACTTCTAATGTTCTAGTAATACTTTCAACGATAACATTTATATCTGTATTAGGATAAATAACCCAGAACTTAGAATCTGTAACATGATAAATTTTAAAATCTTCATAATTTTCTTTTAATATTCTTAAGAATTCATTTAATAACGCAATAAAGCTTGTTTGACCAAATACACCAATTATTTCATCGTACTTATGAATATTATATTCAATGAAGCCGATATCATAACCTGGATTATTTTCAATAATAGATTCAAATTGGTTAGCTAACATAAATCCATTATCAAGATTTGTAAATTCATTTTTACCACTCATTATTTCTAGATGCTTACGTCTATTGTAGTCTTGAGTAATTTCAGTACCCATTAGATAGTAGCTATTAGAAATATATAGAGGAGATAAATTTAAGAACTTTGTATTACCATCGCTATCTACGATTTCACATTCAAATGCTTTATTTTGATGAATTGTATTAATTATTGGCTCATTTGTTTGAACATCTATAAATTCATCAACATTAATTAATTTATTAATACCATAAACCTGTTTAAATGTTTGGTTAGTAAATATAACCTTACCTTGCTTATCAATTCTAATAACGATTGCCTTTGTTGCCTCAGTTGAGTGACGGTCAGCTCTTAATAATTGAGATGCCTTTCTTGTACCTAAAATCATTAATCCTAGCATAGCTGCCATAACAACTACACCTGCAACAAATAGAATCAATGCTTGTTGGATAACCCAAGCTGATCCTAAAACTGCACTTGTTGTTGGAATAACTGTAGCAATAAATGCATTATTTGTTAATTGACCCTTTGATGTATATAAAACAATATTTGTTAATTGGAATGCTGTAACAACACTTGATTGATTATTAATTGTATAAATTTTATTTAATACTCTTACTTGTGTGTTATTGATTTCAATATCTTGGAAATATGTATGATAGTTCTCATCAGCAGTTAATAATGATACTGTTTGGTTTTCTAAAACTGAACCTGTTAATGTATTAGAAGCATACATTAATAAACCCTTCTGCTCTTCTGTATTAAATGCAAATAGTGAATATTCATTTGCAGATGAATCAGCATTATTAAATGGAACACTTGATTCTGCATCTACAGATTCTATAGCTTCTGCATTAGAGCTAGTGCTAGCCTTTAGCTTTGCTGAATCAACTAAGCTAAAAAATGCTGATGCAGGAATACGACATGTTAATGTCGTACATGCTGTAGATTCATCAGGATTTCCTAAGGAATCCTTTTCAGCAAATTGTAATGATTGCTCAGTAGTAATTGTTTTTTGGAAATAAAAATAATACTTAGTATCAACAACTTTACCTTTATTTTGATCATCTTTATATTTTTGACTATTAAAATCGATATCCTTTGCTAAAACAACCTTGTTTCCAGTTAAATTAGTCATCTTAGATTTCATTGAAGCTTGAAATGAACATGCTTCAAATATTTGACCTGTCGACTGACTTTCACCAGATAAATAAACCTTCGATAGTGATGTATTTTCAACGAAATCACTATATACCTGGTCAACCTTTTCTTGAACCAATGAAGCTCTTCCTTCAGCAATTTCTTGAGCAATTGCCTTCATAGAATTTTCTACCATTCCGTTTTTAATTGATAAGTAATAACAGAACGAGATTGCTGCATATGATATTATGATGATAACGCTAATTAGAATATACCATCTTAAATCTCTTACTCTCATTATTCTTCCTCCCTATTTAGAAAAGCATTAAATGAATAATCTTTCCGTTTTTTCACAAAATAGGTATTTTTATGTATAATATTATTATAATATTATTAATTCAAACTGTCAATAAAAACGCTTGTAATAAAGGATACTATGGCAATTAAAACATAAAAATTATTAATATATTTACGAAAATAAAGGGATGTTTATGCTTTTTGCATCCCTTCGTTGCTTATTTTGTGCTAGATGGTAATAAATCATTCATATATCCTAGTTTTTTTCAACTATTATTAATTCTATTTTACAATCATTACCTAATCTATTTAATGATTCTATTAGATTAATTTTAACATTTTTATCGAATATTTTACTAAAGAATATTTCTTCCTTTTTAATCATACAATCACATATTTTTTCTTTATCGATATTTATTAAATCAATCAATGGACATATACATTTTTCTCTATTGTATTTTAATATAATTCCATCATCTGAAGCACTTGCTTCTATTTTTAATATTTCATTAATAAAGCTGATATAATCTGATTTATTTACTAATCTTTTAGTATATTTTTTATATTTATTTATATCTATATTCGTATAATTTCTTTTATAACAATTATTTGCAGATTTTTCTATCATTTCTAGATTGAATTCTTTTTTATTTATTTCCTCTGCAATTTCTTTTATATTTTCTTCTTTTTTCTTTAATTCACCTTCAGTTAAGGATCTATTCAATTTACTTTGATCCTTGTAGATAATTAAATTCGATACATGGCCTCCTAAAAAGTTTATTGTACCTATAACACCTAAAACTATTATGTTATATTGTAAAAATGTTAATCTAGCAAATAGTATAGGTAGCCAAAGTCCATTAATCATATTAGAAATTATTGTTGCTGAAAAGCACATTGTAAATCCAATAATGAATTGCTTATATGGATTTTGTTTAGATTGATGAAATCTTCTCATAAACCAAAATGATACACAAAAGCTGATTACATTAGCAATATAATATGATAATGAATATCCTAGTCCACCACCAATTATTGCAATACCATCTCTGATTCTAATAGGGAAGCCTATTACAGACCAACTATATGTAATTTCTTCATAATGCATTTCTACTTTTGGTAATAGAATTTCAATTTCTGCTAAATTTTGGCCAAATAAATAGGGCATAAAGCTCATTAATAGATAAGTAATAATACCTCCAATCATTCCACATAAGGTAGATCCTATAAAGTCTCTATGCTTACTATAAAACGCAGGATGCTTATCTCTATATTTATAAAATGGTTTAGCAAAGAAATTCCATATCTTATCAATCAAAGATACTTTTTTTTGCATAATTATCACATCCAATAAAAAAAGAAAATTCTATATTTAAATTATACCATAAAATATAAAAAAAGCTTAGGATTTTATAATAATTAAGTCCTAAGCTTTTTAAAATTATAATTTTTTAACTTCATTAATTGGGAATTCCATTTGAGTAGAACGTCCGAATAATTCAACTAATACAGTAATTGTTTCCTTTTCTGTATTTACAGCAATAACCTCAGTAACTGTATCCTTGAATGAACCAGTTAATTCAACCTTATCTCCAACATTGATATCTACCTTTGGTTTAGTTGACATACCTAATCTACGTAAGATGTCATCCATTTCTGCAACTGCAACTGGAATTGGCTTTGTTCCTGAACCAGATGATCCTAAGAAGCCTGTAACCTTTGGTGTGTTTCTTACGTTAAACCATAATTGGTCATCCATTTGACCTTCAACATTCATTTCAACAAAAACATAACCTGGGTATAATTTATTAACCTTAGTTTTCTTTTTGCCCTTCTTATCAGTAACCTCGATTGTTTCTTCAGGAACTAATACTTGGCAAATTTGATCTTGCATGTTTAATGTTTCTCTTCTTCTAATTAAATCTTCCATAACTGAATTTTCATATCCAGAATATGTTGTTACAATATACCATCTTCTCATAATTCTTCTCCTTAGAAAATCAATCTTAATACACCAGTGATTAATGAATCATATAAAATGAATAATAATACGAAAATTGCGATAAATAAGAAAACTCTAATTGTATCACCAATAAACTTTGGAATAGTTAACCATGTAATTTTCTTAAATTCAGGGAATGCTGGCTTAAAGAATGGATATAAAGAATAAATTAAGGCAAGGAAGCCGATACCCATTAAAATCCAAGCAAAAGCAGTTGAATGACTACCTATAACAGGGAAGGAATCTTTAACAACTAATGATCCTGATAAAATCATTCCACCTAAAACCATTACTATCATTGAAACAAGCACAAATACATAGTTTTCCCATTTATGCTCTGTCTTTAGGTATTCTGCAATACGATAGAAGCCCATTGCTTCTTGTTTTTCTTGTTTCTTTTCAATTTCTTTTCTAATTTTCTTTTCAACCTTTTCACGAACCTCTTCGCTAGATTGTTCCTCAGCCTTTGCTTCTTCAGCTACAGCCTTAGACTCCTCAGTTGAATCAAGAACTTCGTCTTTTTCCTTATCAGTCATACAAACAACTCCTTATCTTGTTTCTTTATGAATTGTATATTTATTACAAGTGCTGCAAAACTTCTTTATTTCGAGTCTTTCAGCAATCTTAGCTGGGTTTTTAGTAGTGGTATAATTTCTGCTTAAGCATTCTTCACAAACAAGTATTACTTTTTTTCTCATTATATCACTCCAATCCAAAATAAAAAACCTTTAATCCCAAGGTCTATGGATATTATAATTTAAATTATAATCATTGTCAATAGAAAAAGATGCAGCCCAAGGCTACATCAGTCATTTTTTAAAATTTCTCTTAACTCTTCAATTACCTTTTGGTATAAATAATATACCTTATCGTACGATAAATTATATTTTTTTGCATACTCCCTAATCGATTTTTCACCTATAATACATTCATCAAATAATTTAATCTTCTTAGGATCATTAAAAAACATTTTTCCATTAAGATTAATTTTTTCTTCTCCTGCTTGATATAAAGTAGCATCTTCACATAGTGTATGTGAGCTATAATAATCATTATTTAGCAATCTAATAATTCTTCTTTTAAATGCTATAGAGAAAAAGTTAAAGAACGATGAATCATAATATTCATTGAATCTAAGAATACATTGATAGAGAATCATCCTTCCCTCTTGAATTAAATCATCATAGCGAAAATCGTAATGAGGTACATAATTTAGGGCAAGCTTTGCAATATATGCTTCATATTTTTCAAACATGATTGTTAATGCAAGCTCATTTCCTTCATTAACCAAATATAGTAATTCAAAGTCATTATACTTTTTATAATTTACATAATTACTCAAACTCTTTTTTTAATTCTTTTAGTACAATACCTGCTGAAACAGATGCGTTAAGACTATTAACATGTCCTGTCATAGGAATAGTAATTAAAAAATCACTTTGCTTAACTAAGGTTTTTGACATACCGAATCCCTCAGATCCGATAATAACTGCTAAATTCAAGCTTTTATCTATATCTTCAGTTTTAGTTGTACCTTTAGCATCAGTACCTAAAACCCAATAATTTTTATCATGAAGTCTTGTAACTGCGGTTAATAGGCTGTTTACGTATGCTATATTAACATACTCAATTGCTCCAGTTGATACATGAGCAACAGCTTCTGTAATAAAGGCAGAACGATTTTTAGGTAAAACTACCATATCATAGCTAAACGCATCTACGCTTCTCAATATAGCTCCTAAATTATGTGGATCCTGAATACCATCTAGCAATAATACTCTACCACCATTACTAGGAATCATATCTATAAAATCATCCCCATAAATTTTATAATCCTCACGATATGCACCATAGCCCTGATTAGATTGTCCAAATGCTTTATCCATTTTATCCTTTGATAATAGTTGATAAGCATATCCATTTTTATTTAAAATATCTAAGATATTCTTATCTTTATTTACAATACTATCAAGTAAACAAACCTTTTCCATAGGTGCTTTAGCTCTAATAGCTTCGTATATGCAGTTTTTACCATATATTTTAATCATAATAAAAATCTCCAATAAATGAACCAATTAAATTATAGCATAAATAAATCAAATGATTAAGAAAAAATAATCTATTCTTCTCTTTTTTGTGGTTTTTTCGTTTTTTAAATGATATAATTAACATAAAGTTAGTATTATATAATTAGGAGGCTTATATGTCTGTTTTAGAATCAGGAGAAAACTACCTAGAAGCGATTTTAATGATTTCAAAGAAAAAAGAAGGTGATGGCGTTCACGCTATAGATATTGTAAATGACCTAGGATTTTCAAAGCCTAGTGTTTCAATTATGTTAAAAAAATTGAGGGATGAAGGCTATATTGAAATAGATAGCTTTCAACATATTCACTTATTACCTAGTGGATTAAAAATTGCAGAGAAAATATTAGAAAGACACGAGGTACTTACAGATATCTTAATTCATTTAGGAATTGATTCTACTGTTGCCGAAGAGGATGCATGTAAAATTGAACATGATCTTTCTGATGAAACATTTAATGCGATCAAAAAGGTATATTTAGAAAAAATAAAGAAATAAATAGGTATAGATAAATAAAGAGCTGTTAAGGAAAATTCCTAACAGCTCTTTTCGTTTATCAAATAATAAAGGACCTTGTTAGAGGTCCCTTATGTCATATTATAAAACTCTTGCGTAGAATTTAGCTAGTGCTAACTCTTCATTTGTCATATCCATTCTAATAGATACTTTATCATCATTATCGATTACATAATATTTAGCATTGCTGCAAGGCTTTTCGTTTACAACAAGCTTATTTTCATTTTTATAGTCGATATAAGCTCTGTTTTCTAAAATAGATACTAAATCAGATACTATTGCTGTAGCTGTAGGAATAGATCCTGCACCTTTACCATAGAATTCTAATGTATCATTTGTAGAGCCTGTAAATAGAATTGCATTAAATTCATTTTTAACTGCAGATAATGGATGTCCATAAGGAACCATTGTAGGTTCTACTCTTATTGTAACATCGTTACCACATTTGTGACTTGCAGCAACAAATTTTAATACATATCCTCTTGATTTAATATCATCTAATATTTGTTTAGTAACTCCTGTAATACCATAATGATAAATATCATCATTACAAATATTGCCTCTATAAGCTAAAGAAGATAGGATATTAATCTTTCTAACAATATCTAAGCCCTCTAGGTCAGCAGTTGGGTTTGCTTCAGCAAATCCATTTTTCTTTGCTAGAGCTAGGGCATCATCAAATGATAATCCTTCATCATCCATCTTAGTTAAAATATAATTTGTAGTACCATTTAAAATTCCAAAAATATCATTTACATCATTTACCTTAATATTATCAATTAATGGTCTAATAACAGGAATTCCTCCTCCTGCTGATGCTTCAAAGCAGAATGAGCAGTTATTAGCATGTGCTAAATTGATGAATTCCTCTAGGTGCATTGATACAACTTCCTTATTAGCTGTAATAACGCTCTTTCCTTTTTTTAAGCAGCTAGATATAACTTGGTATGGTAGATCATGACCACCTAATACCTCAACTACTGCTTCAATAGAATCATCATTAACTATATCATTAATATCAGTGACAAGCTTATCACCTAATATTTCCTTTTTAATAGGTAAATCAAATACCTTTACAACTTCTACATTATATCTTTTAGATAAATTCTCAACTAGAGTATAAACACCACGGCCAATTACTCCATATCCAAATAGGCCTAATTTCATAGTAAAACCTTCCTTTAATTAAAATACTCTTATATTCTATCAAAAGAAAATTGTTTTTGCAAGAAAAACAATTGTATTTTTAACAAAAACTTTTTTGTCTTTTTTGTGTAAAAATATTGAAATCATTAATGCCTCATTTGCTTAAAACAATTTTATTAAAATTGTCATTTTTTGACATACATTTCATCTTTTTTAAATACCATTATATAGGTGGTTTATGGAAATTGAAAAATAATAATAGCGAGTCTTTCTTATTCTAGTTCAATATTAAATTTAATAAACTCAGAAAATCTTGGTAATCTCATAACCATTATTCCTCTAGTTTGGGTATCTATAATTCCCATTCTTTCTAGATTTTTCTTATAAACAGATAATGATCCTTGAGACATATTTAATTCTTTAATTATATCTTGATTTGTATTTTTATTTATTGCAACAAGTTTTAGTATATCTTTTTCTTTTGAAGATAAAGATTTCCAAATTTTTGCATATACTCTATTCTCTAACAATTCATCGAATTCATCATATACCTTTTGATCAACATCTTTTTTATTATTTTTAAATAAAATATAACCTAACAATTGATATGCAAAAGCATAACCATTTGTTATCTTAGCTAATTTCATTGCTTCTTCTCTAGTTATTTGAAATATTTCTTGATATGATGTTGTAATACTTCTTATAGAAAGTGAATTTAAATATATTTTTGGGGCTCTATATAAGAAAGTAAGTGATTTTTCATTTTCAAGATTAGAAATGTTTTCATATAATCCTGTCATAATTAAGAATACTTTAAAGTTTTTTCTAATTAAACTTTGATATTCATGAGAAAAAATCTTCATATAAGTGTTATTTACAACTTCGTCAACTGTTATTAAAATTTTTATTTTCTTTTTATTTAAGTATTCAAATATTTTTTCTAATAAAGTAGAAATATTTGTTAAAGGAATATCACCTTTAATTGTTAAAGATAGCCCAGAAAAAGAAAAATTAAACTCTGGTTTTAAAAACAACTTTCCTAATTTTCCTTTATCATATAATTTTGATGCTAATTGCTCTAGCATATCAATTTCAGGATTCAACTCTACACAAATAAAATCTTTTTGATTCGAATAATATTCATATAAAGTTGTTAAAGCAACTGTCTTACCACTACCACGGGGACCAGTTAAAATGTATACTTCAGAAGGTGGATTATCATATGAAAAAGATTCTTTTATTTCTTCTAATTCAACTTCTCGATCAATTTTATTAATTGGCTCTTTTCCAAATGTTATATTAAACGGATTTGCCATATTCATGTTTATCACCTCTTACTTATATTATACAATTAATTATCGTAATTCCAATATTTTTTCGTAATTCTTCGTAATTTTAGAACTTTTTCGTAATTCTTCGTAATTCCAATATTTTTTCGTAATTTTTTTTATTATTAAAAAATGGAAAGCATTTTAAGCTTTCCATCAATTAAATATTCTATTAATGTTTAATATTTAATAAACCATAAATATCTTCTATAGTTTGTAATTCTTTTCTAACCTTTACTAGCTCAACACCATTTTTGAAGAAAATGATAACATCCTTTTCTTCTGGTAACATACAGTGGTGTACTCCACCTTTACCATTCATTGAATTTTGATATGATCCTGTTCCTAATAGACCAATGTAATTATCCTCAGGATCTTCTACATCAGGAATTTCAAAATATCCCTTCTTCTTATCAAAATATACATCATCACAATCACATGTGATACCTGCAAGTCTAGCCTTAGCCATTGGCTTATCTAGATTGTTAATTGGCTTTATTAGCATTGGTTCACCTAAGGCATACATTTCTGGTAATGCAATTAAAAGTGAAGAATCTACAATATGCCAAGGATATTTACCTGTGTTTTTAGTACCTACTACCTTATAGATATTTACAGTTGAATCCTTTTGGCTATATTTACCATTTTCGCTAATTAGATGTGGTACATCTACATTATTCTTATTACATAAATCCTTAATATGATTTAAAATTGATTTTGCATATGCTTCATAATCAAATTCACCATCAATTGGAAGTGGTGTTCCTCCACCGAAATCAAAATAGATTACTGAATCATGCATCTTCTTAGCTTTAATATAATAATTAAATGCTATATCAAAGTTTTTAAAAAATTTTTCCTCTTCAAAATCAAAGCCTCTTTGATGATAATGAATTGTATTTAAAACTAATTTAGTCTTTTTAACATCATTTAAAATATAATCAATTTCATTATCAATTAAACCAAATCTATCATCTGGTACCTCTGGCTCATAAAGGCTTGATAAATGAACTCTTAAGCCTATATTTAAAGGTAAATTAGTCTTTTTTAGATATTCATATTCATAAATATCATCAATTACTGTTGTTATATTATATCCATTTTTATGAGCTTTAATAACCTCATCTAGGTAATTATCTTGCTTTAAGCCATTACATACAATTGGCTTAGTTTTGAATAATGGATATTTCTCATACATTTTTAATGATAATACTAAATCATAAAATGATGAGGTTTCAAGTCCATCAGCAAAAATAAATGCTGATTCTATTTCATCCTTTCCATAATTAGCCTTATTAGCATTTAAATATATAAAGTTTCCTTTATAATTAGTTGCTAATTTAGCTTTTTCAAAAGCATCCTTAAGTGACAATATTCTTTCCTTGATAATATCTAAGAAAGTAATAGTAAGTGGAGTACCAAATCTCTTTGCTAAATCCACTAGGCAATAGCCATTATAATATAGCTTACCATCTTTTTCTTCTACTAGTTGTTTCATTACTTTTATAATCTCCTAAATAAATAATTTTTTTGTGATTATAATGTCGCTTATTTTTACCCTTTAAAAATCTATTACGGCTAGCATCGTCAAACTTCTAATCTATTCTTTTTTTTGAAACAAGAAAAGAATAACAAAAAATATATATAATTGCAATAATTATTTATTATTTTTTTAAATAGTTGCGTTTTATTTTTTATGGGACTATAATAAAAACATAATTTTTTAAAAATAGGGAGATAAAAAATGAAGAAAAAAATTATTGGTTTTACAGTTTTAGCACTTGGTGCAATTACACTTGCAGCATGCTCAAATTCAGATGGATCTTTCACTGAATACAAATTTGATTATTCAAAGGGCAATAATGTAGATAGTATCACTTTTAAAGATGCTAATGAAAAGGATATTACAATTAATAAAAATGATACTTATGATGAAATGGCAAGAAAGTTTGATTATTTATCATTTTCAATTAGAAATTCTAAAAATGGAGTACTTCCATTTGCTGAAAAAGCAAATAAAATATCAACACGTGAAGAGACTAATATGGTCACTTCAGATTTAGAAAAGGATGATAATGGTAAAATTGTGGCTAACTACGATAAATACACCGTTTATAATCGCAAATCTACAGATACTCGTGATATTTATGAAAACATTTATAAGTCATATAGTAGTGATTATTCTTTCAATATTGGTAATGTAACAGGTGAAAAAAGTGACGAATATATTTTAGATGGTAAAACTCTAAATTCAAGTTCAAATTTTGAATATAAAAACCAAGGCTTTTATAATAAAATATCTGGAAACTTTAAAAATGGTGGTTCAGTTGAATTCGCTTCAAATAGAATGGATGATACGCCATATAGAATTGAAGATGAAAACTTCGATTTTGATAAGGAATATAAGGCTACTTATTTTAACGAAAGCTTCAAAGCTAAGGGCGAAGAAGGAGATTATTATGATTTAATGAATTCAATATATAAGGCTAAGGATTATGATATTACATTTGATTTAAGTCGTATTAATCACTTAACATTTTCATCTAATTATAATAATAATGGAGAAATTATTCCTTATGCAACAATGACTCAATTAGACGAAAATTCATATGACTATAATTATATAAAAGATTATTATGAATTAAGCTTTGAATTAACTGATAAGTATTTAATTGTCAAAAATAAGTTTAATGCGAGCCTACGTACATTTGAATATTTCGAGTATAGTGGATTAAGTTATGATAAATTAGCTGAATACTTAAAGCCATATGAAGGCTCTTATTTATATAAGGAAGTATGGCTAGATTATAAAAATATTTTTAACGATACAGATACAAATGGTAATAAAAAATATCAACTAGGATATGCTTATTACAAATATGATTATGTTGAAAAAGAAAACAAAGAAGGCACATACGATAGTGATACTAGGTATTATGGTAAAACATTAAATGAATTAAATATGTCTAATTTAATTGGACAAAAATACACAATAAGTGCTACTAATGAAACTCATATTGAAGCATATTTAATTAATGTTTCTGATAATGAAATTGAAAGTAAGAAAAATGCTTTTATTGAAGAATGTAAGAAAGATAACTTCTTAAATAAGTATACTTTTGAAAAAACTAAAAAAACTAGCGCTTGGGGATAATAAAGCAAAGATGTGAAATATGGAAAAACATATTTCACATCTTTTTCTTTAAAATTAATAAAACTATTTAAAAATATTAGTTGTTTTGTTAAAATATATGTGTTAATTTTTTGTTAAGAAGGTTATAAGATGAGTAAGAGATTATTATTGTTATGGATGTGTATATTAACATGCCTTGCAGGTGCTGTAAATGCTATATCTATTTTTGGATATAATGGTACTACTGTATCACACCTAACAGGCTTAGTATCTAAGGTTGCAATAAATATAACAAATGGAAGCCCAGAGGGTGTTTGGGAAGTACTTAGAGTTATACTACTTTTCTTCCTTGGTGCTATTATATCAGGATTTGTTACTGGTGAAAGAAAATTCTATTTACATAGAAGATATGGATATATCATTATCGCAATTGGTTTATTTATTATAATTCCTTACTTCTTACCTATTAAATATAGTATATTAGTATTCGCATTTATAATGGGATTACAAAACGGTATGGTAGTATCATTTAGAGGTGTTGTTGTAAGAATGACACATATGTCTGGTAATATAACAGATTTAGGTGTATTTATTGGATATAAGCTAAGAGGTAATAAAAATGAGGAATTTGTAACTGGATTAATTCCTTTTGTAGCAATATTTAGCTTTATAATAGGAGGAATATTAGGAGTACTATTATATAGCTGGATTGGAAATGTTATATTCTTCATTAATTCTGCAATATATATTATTTTAGGTATAATATATTTTATATTGCGTCCTTATTGCCAAGATAAAGATTTCAATGGAATTCCAGATCATTTAGAAAACACTGTAGAAAACAAATAAGCCATAGGTTGGATTAAAAAATCTCCAGCCTATGGCTTTTTTCTTTTTCCTATTTTAAATTAATCCAGCATGCAGGACGAATACCAAAATTAGTATGATAAACAAATTCAGAAGTATAATAACCACTATAATTTATAATATACGCATGACCTGATATATTAGTATCAGGAGAGCGTAATAACCAACATCCGTTTTTATCAGTACCATTTAATACCCATAATCCTTGGCAATTAGCATAATCAGTACCCTTTGCTTGTCTTGCTGTTTTATCAGAATAATATGTTTTTACTTCTTCAAATGATAATAAGAATAGCTTATCCTTTGTATTATTACATGCATAAGGATTTGTATCACTAGCTGTTGTATGCGCATTATTATCTACAGTTGTTTTTTCAATTAATTCCTTTTGTAAATCATCAAATACATTATTATAGAAATCCTCATTTAAGAATTTTCTTATATAAGATAATTCATAATTATTAGCATATCCAACGCCACCATTGTGTTCAAATTCTTCAGTTGATTCACTTATATAAAATTCTCTTGTGTCTAATATTAAATTAGCAATAATTAAGGCCTTACCATCGCTTTCATCTAATATATCCCATTCAATTAATTCATATTTAAACCAATAAATTTCATTTGTTGAATAGCCTAAATCATCCTGATATGAATTAGCTTTTACCGGATTAGAGTAATATCTGTTTGGTCTATATTGTGTAAAATATACACCTCTATAATCTAATGTACCATTATTATCAATATCTATATCCTTATAATACATAAAATCAGATTGTTCTGAATTAATATAATATTTATAGCTTATCCATGTTTCAATATCAAATGTAATTCCCTTAAGATGATTTTCATCTGTAGCTTCTACAATAGTTTGAGGATAAGTACCAAAATATACTTTATTTGAATCTCTTATATATAAAATACCATTTAATGTATCAGATAAGACTAATTTTATTTCAAGCTTTTTATTAGGCATATTAAATGTATATGAATCACCTACATTTGTAACTATATCATTAAAATACCAAATTAAATACTTGCCTGTTGTGTTAGTAGCTTCAATTGTTATTTCAGTTCCTGCAGCACATTCTGTTCCACTTGTAACACCACTTATTGCTAATCCTGATTGATTATCTATGGTTAATGTATTGGGAATAGCTTCAAATCTAGCTTCTAATGTAATACTAGATTTTATAGTATATTCAAATGATTCAGCATCTGATAATGGGTTTTCGCCTACGAACCAACCACCAAATGTATAACCATCATTTGTTTTTAAATCTACTGTTACCTTATCATCATAATGATATGTGCCACTACCAATAAGTGTAGCTGCATTATAAATATTTGTAGTTAATGTTAATACATAATCTATATATGTCTTTTTATATTTTGCTCTATATTCTCTATTTGATGTTACATCTACTATTTGTTGATTCCAGCCTATAAATTCATACGTATATGTATTATCTGCTGCTTTAGTAGTATCTGGTATTTCAATATCTTCTACCTTAGTTCCATATTCATAATCAGCTTGCATTAACACTTCATTATTTTCATCATCAATAAATACTACACCATATATATTCTTAATTGATTTATATGTAGCTTTATATACTACATTCTTTGTAACATCAGCTACTTCATTATCCCAACCATCAAATACATAATGATATTCAACATTCATATTCTTAGTTGGATTTTTAGGTAAAGCTATATTCTCTGCCTTTGTTCCATAATCATAAGCTGTAGCTTCCTTTAATATTGTAGTACCATCTTCATCTACAAATGTCACTGTATATTGATTCTTAATTGCTTTATAGGTTGCAGTATATACTACATCCTCTACAACACCACCAACTACCTTATCCCAGCCACTAAATTCATATGTATATTCAGGTGTAGCCTCTTTTTTCATGCCTGTTGGAACATTAATATAATTAGATTCAGTTCCATAATCATATGAATTCTTAGATAATTCAGTTCCATCTTCATCCTTAAATATTACTGTATATTGTCTAGTTGATTGACTAAATGTAGCATAATATGCTGAATTACCTGTAACACTAGTTACTTCCTTATTCCAACCATTAAATGTATATACGCTATCTTTAGTAGATGCCTTAGTTGGTGCTTCTGGTTCTACTACTGTATCTCCATAATGATAATCATCTTTAGAAGATATTAGCTTATTACCTAGAACTGATGTTTGATAGAATGATACCTTATAATTAATATATGCTTTACTATAAGTTGCTTTATATGTTGCATCCTTTGTAACATCAGCTATTTCCTTATCCCAGCCTGCAAATTCATATGTATATGTATTATCGGCACCTTTCTTAGGATCTTCAGGTTTAGATATATCTGATGCCTTAGTTCCATCATCATATAAATCTTCCTTTAATACCTTATCATATTCATCAACAAATGTTATTTTATATTGCTTTGTTGATTCATTAGTTGTTGTATTATTTGTTTCTACTTCTGTAGTTGAATTAATGCTAGTATCAGCATTACTTGTATTATTATTTGTTGTATCGTCACATGATGCAAGTGTAAATACAAATAAAAATAAAGACATTACTAGCAGAAATGAATGTAATAATTTACTTCTCATCAAAAACTCTCCTTATAATTTTTTAAAAATAATCAAACCCGAACAATTCTACCACAGAAACACTTTCGTTTCAAGAAAAAAAGACTAGATTTCACTCTAGTCCATCGGTTTTTCCAATAAAATTATAGTGTGTTTTATCGGCTTTTCCAATAATTTTTATGGCCGTTTTATCGGTTTTTCCAAAAAAATAGTTAAAATTAATGCCTTAAATTAACATCTAGCTTCTCTTTTATATATTCTTTCATAATAGGAAATTTCATCATAATGACAATGATATTTTAAGGGCTTAAATAAGCCAAAGAAATTAAATTTACCTTTAACATTAATTCTATCTATTTTAATAAATCCAAATATTCTTGGTACTACATATGTAACAATATCATTACTATTACAAAATAAATGATATTCCTTACAACAAGCTCTTAAATATTTCTTTATTTTACTTCTATTAAATATATTAGTTTTAAATAAATTAACAGAACCAAAGGTAAATAAATGTGATTTAATGCCTAGATTATAATATAGGTCTTGTACACAAAGCTGTGCTTGTGCTGATCCTAGTGACCATCCTATTACCTCTACTTCAGCATTATTATGTAATTCTAATAATTCTTTTACTCCATTTCTTATAAAATGCTTCATCACCTTATACATTGCTGCCCAGGATTGATGTACCTTTAGGGTTATCTTTTTATTTTTCCAAATAAATGTATCATAATATTTAGGTATAAAGAAAAAATTAGAAAACCAATCAGGTAAATCCTTTGTACCCTGAAAATGTATTTGGATTACATCTCTTTTATCATCATAATTAATTTCATAATTAGCATGTGTCTCTATACCCTTCCAGGTGTATGTAACATCATTATATTTCATTTCAAAGCTTTTATTGCCTTTATTATTCATATCATTATTTGTATCTATAAAATATTGATGATATGGTAATTTTTTATAATTAATATTATTTTCCATATTTAATAATCTCCCTAGGTGAATCTAGTATTTACTCTAGCAATTCAAAATTATTTTTAATTTCTTCAATTATTTCTTTTGGCAAAAATGCCAAATTAGCATATTTGTCAAATTTTTTTATTTCATTTTTTACTTCTTCAATTATATTTTTAATTTTTAATTCAGATATATTCATATTCTTACCAGCTGTAATTACATCATTTATATTAATATTGCTACTCTTACCATTAACTAGCATTTGATGTTCATTTGTCCATTTTCCTGTTGGATCATACATATAAGTAACATCATATGCTGGTGAAAGACTCCAATTTCCATTTTTATCCATTAGAAATGAAATGTTTTTAACATGATCATCTTGGTTTCTAGCAATGATATTAAATACCATTCGTCTGAAAAATTGTTCTATTTGAACCTCTCATAATTAAAATCATAAGATTCTAACTTCTAATATCGTTATAGAGACTATAAAGGCATAGATATAATGCTGATAAAGTTGCCTAAATCCTGTCTAGAAGACACATTATATCTACCTAACATATTAGACTATTAGTTAAATAACATTTAATAATACTTTGAAAGTATTATATGTTAATTTT
>Ga0247610_10000429_pt1 | contig 60066 bp, 58 predicted proteins | sample 174DNAGHGhighgp2_FD_193483 | JGI IMG/M metagenome (GOLD analysis project Ga0247610, IMG submission 193483) | Sheep rumen microbial communities from Palmerston North, Manawatu-Wanganui, New Zealand - 1742 DNA GHGhigh gp2 | ecosystem: Host-associated > Mammals > Digestive system > Stomach > Rumen...
GTGGGCCTATCATGATAATATTTTTAACTTTATTTTCCAGTCTGTTAATTCCTTTAACACATCCCAGAATTAACCCAGAATCATTCCAGATGTCCTGTATTGATGCAAAATATGCTTGATATATAATTATATAGATTTTATGCCAGAGTGCATCTGAGGTCATTCCAAGGGTATCTGGAATGATTCTGGACTATAGTCAGTCAAACCATATATGCCTTTCAGACATGTCGTCTTCACTTATTTCTTCTATTGGTTCTTCATCTTCCAACTTTTCTTCATCTTCATATATTTGTATTCTTTTCCAAGTTACAAACCCTTCACCACCGTCATCTTCTTCCCACGCATGCCAATCTTCTTTTAATTTTTCTAATGCTTCTTCTAATGAATCCGCTTCGATTATTGCCATGTGCGTATATTCAACTGCTTTCCCAAATTTGTAAATCATTTGTTCGCAATTTTTAGTTCTACATGGTTTCTCAATATATCAATTGCTTCTTGCCTGATATCTTCTGGATATAATGACACTGCGCCATTGATTTCATCATAGCAGAAATTCTTAATTTCTTCAATATCTCTGTCTTTCTTTAAACCGACATTAATCAATTGAGTAAGTACTCTTTTTAACTGAGTAATGTCCTTTTTGTAGTCGTTAATTGTTGCCATAATATATTGTTTATTGGTTAGACTTTGCAAAGATACATTATTTTTTATACCTTTGCAATCTAATACACATAATCTTTCATTTCGAAATAACTTATGGCAAATAATAATGTTGGTTTGGGTAATGCAAAAGTCAATAAGAAAGATGAGTTCTATACTCAACTTCAGGACATTGCTAATGAAATGCGCCATTATGTCCCATATTTCAAAGATAAGACAGTTCTATGCAATTGTGATGACCCGAGAGTAAGCAACTTCTTCCAATATTTTGCATTGAAGTTTGAAACACTCGGATTGAAGAAACTAATCACTACTTGCTATAAGAATCAACAACCAGACTTGTTCAGTGAACATAAGTCAGAACGAGCAATATATCTTGTTTATGAAGGTGATAAGAACGGTAACAAGATACCTGACCCAGAAGAAATAGGAATACATTATTTTAGAGGTGATGGTGATTTCAGAAGTAAAGAATGTATTGAACTTTTGAAAGAAGCAGATATAGTTGTAACTAATCCTCCGTTTAGTCTATTTAGAGAATACATTGCACAACTTATTCAATATGATAAGAAGTTCATTATTATTGGACATCAAAATGCAATGAAATACAAAGAAATATTCCCTTTATTTCAGGATAACAAAATGTGGTTAGGATATGGATTTAAAGGGGGTGCTACACATTTCATATCAAGGTATGAAGATACTGCTGTAGGTGGTGAACATAAAGAAGGTATGATAAGAGTTTCAGGTGTTGTATGGTTTACTAATCTTCCTGTCACTAAAAGAGAAGAGAAACTAATAATGACAGAAAAATATACACCTGAGAAATATCCTAAATATGGAAATTATGATGCTATTGATGTAGAGAGGACAAATGACATACCAAATGATTATTTTGGATATATGGGTGTTCCTATAACTTTTTTCAATCAATATAATCCAACTCAATTTGAGATAATAGGTAACACATGTGATACTACATGGTGTAGGAATAATGGAGTTGGAAGAATGGGCGAAGAAGTTATTTCTAAATTAAGGAAACAAGGTAATAAAGCACATGTGACAGCAAATATGAACTCTTTAAATCTAATCAAAAATGGTAAAGTGTCTCTTCCTTATGCACGTATAATCATTAAAAGAAAGGTTTAGTTATGGCAATGACAATAACACCATTAGAGATAACTTGTCGTGAATTAGCAGAAGGTTATGTCGATAATGAAGAAGAAGGTGTGCGTGGTTATGGTGGCAAGTTAGATATTAGACCCCCATATCAACGTGAGTTCATATATGGTGAGAAAGAGCGTGATGCAGTAATTACGACAGTATATTCCGGTTATCCGCTCAATGTGATGTATTGGGCAGATAGGGGTGATGGTACATATGAGATAATAGATGGTCAGCAACGTACTATTTCTATATGCCAATATATTACAGGTGTTTTTCCTTATTTCTTTAAGTTCTTTGAGAATATAACTGACCCAGAAGAACGCAAGAAAGTTCTTGATTATAAATTGACTGTGTATGTATGTTCAGGTACAGATACAGAAAAATTGAAATGGTTTGAGACAATCAATATAGCAGGCAAAGAACTTACAAAACAAGAATTAAGGAATGCTGTTTATTATGGTTCTTTTGTAACGGATGCAAAAAGGTATTTCAGCAAAAACAATTGTGCTGCATATAAGATAGGTGGAAAGTATTTAGTAAGTGGTTCACCTATTAGACAAGATTATTTAGAAACTGCATTGAAATGGATATGTCAGAAAGAAGGATATAAAGATATTCGTATATATATGAATAAGCACCAGAAGGACACAGATGCTCTTGAACTATATAACTATTATCATCAAATAATTATGTGGGTAATGAGCAAGTTTGATGTTGCTAAAAGGACTAAATATCTCAAAGGTGCAGATTGGGGAATGCTATATGAAAGATTCCATAATGATAAATCCCTTAATAAGACAGAAATAGAGAAAGAGTTTGCTGTATTATTGAAAGACAGTGAAGTAGAAAATAAAAAGGGTATTCCTTATTATATATTATTAAGAGATGAAAGATATTTAGGACTTCGTACTTTTGGTGATGATGTTAGAGAAAGAGTATATGATAAGCAAGATGGTATTTGTCCTATATGTCACGAACACTTTGATATAAATGAAATGGAAGCAGACCATATTATTCCATGGTCAAAGGGTGGTAAGACAGAAGAAGACAATTGTCAAATGCTATGTATGAAATGTAATAGGACAAAATCAGATAAATAAATATACCATTAGAATGCACGTATTGACTCCAAATGTTGCAGATATATAATTATATAGATTTTTGATTTGAAGTCAATACGGCGCATTCTAAGGGTATTCTGTGCAATTCTACACTATTCTTTATTCATTCGGTTTCATCATTTCAGCAAACATATTGCATGTTGCGTCCACATATTCATCCAGACGTTCTTGTGCAATCGTCATGTTCAGATATGCCATTGCTGTTGCATTGTGACTGAATTTTTTGATGAATTCAATTTTTTGTTCCATAGTGTAGAAATGTGTCAGTGTGTATCGACCTTCTTCTGTGTTCCAATAAAGTAATTCTTTAAATTCTGATTCCTGTCTTACTTCGTTAAAGTACTTTTGAGCAATGCTAACTTCATTAGCAAGTTCCTTATAACGCTCGGTCTTTTCAATTTCAAATTTCTTTTCCATAATAATCATTTTTAAAAATTGTAATACTTATAATTCAATTTCACTTCGTTCATTGAATGAAGTTATAATTAAAACTCTCTATATTTAATATCGATTTTTTGGAAAAAAATTCGAAAATTCGTAGTTAATAAATCTTAAAATGAGACATAAAAAAGGGGTATCAAATACCCCTTTGTTTTCTCTTTCAGTTCTCAATTATTTAATGTGGATGACAACTCAAAGGAACGTACTAACGAAATTCTGTGTCCACCGCTTGCAAGCAATTAGTCAGTTATATCCAAATAGTATTTCAAGTCATCACCTTTGAGATGATTGATACACCAGTCACGAACCTTATAGTAATAGTCAGCATATAGTTTGCTACGTTCTTGGTTACCTTTGTCATACCAGAACCAGCATTTGAGATTCATTATTATTGCGAGTTCGGTTACATACACCTTGTCCGTTTTCCACTCTTTGAAAGCACGTTTGAATGTGTCCTTGATTGCATTGTCACCAAAAGCATCTGCGATTGTGAAGTCTGACCAAAAAGTGGTCTGTGTCTCATATCCGTTTGATAGTGTCATAATGATTAAGAAATAAAAAAGAGCAGAGAATTAATCCCTGCTCTCTTGGTTAGTGATGTTGTTAGTTGTTCTCGATAGATTGTTTCATCGCCATGAGTTTTGCAATCTCCTCATCAATACGTGCCATTTCTGCATCCTTGTAGTTGTTGATGAACTCTTGGCAAATCGCGATGATTTCCTGTGCATCTTGGATAGTAGCATGTCTTCTGGTCATGAGTTCTTTGACCTTGTTCGACAACTTCCTCTGCTCGGCAAGTTCTGCTCTCTTCTGTGCTGCCTCTTCCCACATCTTCTCACGGTCGATATACATCTGTATTCTCTCGACTTTCTGCTCGATAGTCATTGCCTCGAACTTCTTGGATTGGTTACGTGGTACTCGGTTGATGTTCTCTGCGATGAATTGCTCCATCATTTCTTTTGTTTTCTTTTCCATAATTGTTGTTTGTTAAATGGTTATTGAATCAGTTTTGTTTGATTGACATTACAAAATTAACAACATTTCTTAACACTTATTAAGATTTCTTAAGAAAAATGCATTTCATTAAATTTTATTAACACCCTAAGACACAGAGAGTTACAAATTTTACACTCTTTTACATAGTATCATAAAAAAAGGGATGATTACTCATCCCTAAAATAATAAACATTATGCAATGTCTATGATTGCATTAATAAATATATAACTTAATATTAAATATGGAATCCTATTTCTCTTTATGATATTTCTTTTCTATCTCTTTAAATTCATCATCAATCTTTTTATTCATTCGTGATTCTGCTTTTAAGAACATTGAATTTATATATATTGATACTCCAAATATTCCTGCTGCAAATATTATCCATTCTCCTAAATAACCAAGAACCGAACCAGATATGTCATAATTATTTAAGAAGAATGATAGGAAACACATTATAATTCCTGTCGATAATCCTGTTAATGCAGTTCCATATTGAATGTTCTCTTTTGTTTCTGGTTTCATTTTATAACTAATCTATATTCTATATATAATAATAAACATTTTGACAAGTGTTTATCATTTGTCAATAATAAACATTTTAACAAGTGTTTATCCACAATATCCCATGAACCAATAAGTGCCATTCCAAATGAAGAAATGCATTCTATTTGACATAGTAACACTACTGCTTACAGAAGTTGATTCTTCTTGAATTATCTTATTTGAACATGATATAGTTAATTGTTTAGAACCAATGTCTTTTACATATATCATTTTTCCTACACTAATATTGCTTGTAGGTAATGTAAGTGTTGCATCCGAAGAAGTACCGGTAAATAAAATAAAATCATCTGCTTCTGTTAATGTGTAGTTTCCTGTAATACTTTTAGTACTTAAACTATTTAATCCTACCCAACTTGAACCATTCCATTTCTTCAACCCTCCTGTACTTAATTTCAAACCATAATTACCATATTTGAATATTGTATTGTCACCACTAATGAATGCAGTCTTTTGATTACCAAAGTTAACTGCTAATCCATCATATCCAACTAACATAAATGATGCAGTAGGTAATTCTATATAATATGTTAAACGACCTGTTACATTTGGTTCTATCATATATTTATCATTTTGCAAATAATTATCTACTGTTGCTTTATCAAATCTAATTGTAATTGCTACTTGAATACGGACTTCATCACTTGTTGTTGTAGTATATGTTGTAATATTAGATACTGATGAAGAATTATATGTTACGTAATGTTTTACTGTTGCACCTTCATATATATTATATCTAACACTAATATTAACAGGTGTTACAATCCAAAATCCTGAATTATTACCTTGAACATAAAAATTAGTTGATTGATTTATCAATGTTATTAATGTCCCAGTTGGTATTGTTCCAAGACTATAGTTATAATACAAATTACCTTGATAATAAGTAGTACCCCATTCTTCATATAATGGATTTGATTGAGATTGATAGATTTTTTTGATATTAACTGTTCTGTCTTCAAAATCTTCATAATCACCAACAGATTGTGGAGATATTTGAGTTGTTCCATCTGGATTGCTTAATATAAATCCTTGTTCTTCATCATGTAAAGTAAGAGAACCATTAATCTTTGTATTACCATTCAATTCAATCTCACTATTTATACCATCCAAACGTAAACTAATATCATTTACTCTCAAAGATATTTCATTTGCTGTTTGAGATATTTGTGAGAATGATTTTGACCAACCTGTGTTCCATTCCAATATGTCATTTACAGTTATCCAATCATTATATAATCTTACATAATTCAATTCAGTACCATAAGAACCATCTTCATCATATTCTAATATTGTGCTACCAAATCTTATTCTATAATATCCATTAGCAGGTATTACAAATTGAATGACACTTGTTGCATATATGTCTGATAAGAATGTTCGTGTTGTGGTAGTAGAACCTGAATTAGTAATATAATAAGTATTGATTTGATTTGTCATCTTCTTTGCATCTGTCAAAGTATTATATCTGACTAATTCTATAGTTACTTTATCTTCATCACCATAAAACTCAAGATTTAATGTCAATTTTTTACTTGTTGAGAAATATGATAATGCAGGTGAATAAACAAATGATGTTCCTTCTTCTAAGTTATGCCATGAAGTTTGCCCTTCATAGAATACCATTTTTTTGTTATCCCAATAATAGTTCTCACATTCAATACCTGCATTTATAAACTCCCATTTATTGCCAGTGTTTAATTCTCCACCATTGAATGATGTTTGCTTAAATAAGTTTTTCTCATCTAAATAACTTGCATCTATTTTTTTCTCAACACCTTCAACTGTAGATGTTATTGAATCTGATGTTAGTTTTAATAATGAGTTTGCACCTAATTCTTTTGTTATACGCAAATCCTTAATACTTAACCATCTTGGATTACTACCAGACGTAAAACTATCTTCTATGTAAAAGTAGAAATATGTGTCATCTTGTGGAACATTAAACTCATATAAAACAGAAGTGTTGTTTTTAGACAAACAATTATCTAATGTTATAACATCATATTCAGTTATGTTGTTTTGATTCTTATATAATCCAATTTTTACATAATATTTTAATTGTGTATAATTTGGTCTTGATGTTGTACTTGTTGATGGTATGAAATGTAATATGTAATTACCTGCATCTAATATACAATTTTGTGGATTGTTCTTGTAGTCTATATCTTGTGATGCAGATGTTTGATTCAATTTATATGTATTTGTTGAAGAATCATATGTTACTGATTGTCCACTTTGACCATCTGATAATGTAAAGAATGTACCTGCTGAAATCAAATCATCAAAATATGTTTTCTTTTCATAATGACTAAGTTCAGCGGATATGTCATTTGCTGTTTGTGTTAATGATGATACATCGTCTTCTAAGTCACTTATTGAATCATTCATATTATTTATCGACGTAGTATGTGATTGAACTGTAGAAGATATATTATTCATTGTTTGTGTGATATTAGAAACATTATTAGTCACAGTTGTAATAGATGCATTAATATCTTCTGGTGCAGGTGACCAATCTGTAGGTTTGCTGCCTCTTTCTATCTTAACACATTTATATCTCATTTGACCTAATGCATAATCAATTCTTATAGCAGGTTTTATGAAATTTACTCTTATATCATCAAGTGCTTTTGTATATACATATTTCACTATTCCATCTTCTGGTTCTTCTGTAATGTTCAATAATTGTGTTGACCACCCAGGGTTATTGATACCACTTGACCATGAATCATTAACAGATGTTTGTGCTGCTATTCTAAATGTACCGTCATTAGATGCTTCCACAGAACTCCATTCTATTGTTATTTGATAAGTATAATTATCACCCAATTGTTTGTCATCTGGGAAGTTCATTTGACTACATACATAAATTGTTTGATTATTTATATTTCTTAAAGTAATCCATTCACTCCATTCGCCTGATGTATTTAATGCATAGTTTCTTCCACCTACATTCATATTTTCTAATTGGGTTATTGATGTAGTATGTCCTTGAACAGTATTTGATATAATTCCTAAATCTGCATTTGTTTGACATGAAAGACCAGCAAAATATACAATAGGAATAACTCGTGAATCAACAACTTTATTTGATGTAGTATTTAATAACTCAACCATTATACATGTAGGTTTTGGACTTAAAGTATGATAATCTGCATAGAATGTAAAATTGACATAATTATAAACATGATTAGTACTGTTCCAAGTAAGATTGTAATAAGTTGATGCATCTGTTTGTGTTCTAAATCTAACTGTCCATCCTGTATTAGATGTTAATGATTCAACTAATGTACCTTTTACATGTTCAATCTCATATTGTAATCTAATATCAAGTGGATATTTTGTGCCATTTATATCAACTATTGCCTCTTCTAATTTTGGCAATAATCTATAAAATTCAGCATCTGTACCAACAACAGAACTACCATCATTACCTTTATCACCATATACACCTATAATATGTGGGTCTGTATATGTATGAGAATTGTCTGTATATAGTATGTCTTCATAATTCCATAAATATTTCTTTGTATTAGTTACCGTTTGAACTGTTGTAGTCCATCCGCTTGTACTTCTTGTTACACCACTTGATGCAGTTGTAGCAAGATAATAGTTTGTTATAGATGTTATACCTTTACCATTTGTTCCGTTAGTTCCATCTTGTCCTTTATCTCCATATACACCAATTATGATAGGTGATGTTACTGCAGTTGTGTTATCTGTATAAGTAACAAGTTCATAATTCCACAAATATTTATTGGTATTAGTTATTGTTTGAATTGTTGTTGTCCATCCACTTGTTGATGTTGTAACACCAGATGATGCAGAAGTAGCAAGATAATATTCTGTAATTGATGTTATTCCTCTACCGTCATTTCCATTAGTACCATCATTTCCATTAATACCATCTTCACCATCATCGCCTTTAACTTTTACCCATGTATAATCATCAAAAACAGGTGAAGGATAATCATTGTCCCAAACTAAAGTACCCATGTAAATACCATTTCTTGTAGATATAGAACTTGCATCGTCTGGTGATGGTGTCCATGGTGTTGCAATAGTACCATATTCAACTTTAATGTTTGTAATGTAATATTCTGCATCTTGTGCTTCTAATCCAAATGCAATTCTATTAGTTCTGTCACTCATTGCTTGAATAGGTATTACATAACGTTCCCATTGTGTTGATTCAAATTCAACTTCTGCAACCTTTGTATATGTAGTAGTATTTCTCAAATATATATAAAGAAAAGTTCCTACTTCATTGCATTTTGCATCAAAACTTAACATTTCATTTGGTTCAGTAAGGACATCTTTTGTTATCAAATATCTATTACCATAATCAAACATAGAATCCATCAACATATTAGTATTCTCATCAATAACTGTTGTGTCTGTACTTACCAACTTAACACATGAACCTTTTATTTCATCTTGAACAACTGTTGCTGTCATATTATCTCCCATGTGTGAAGTGTCCCATGTAGTAAGTCCATTTGAGAAATTACTATTCAATATTCTGTTTTCACCAATCTCATAACCGCCATAATAATAGTTTGCATTTGTAGAAGTATTAGCAATCCAATCAGTTTTATTCAACACTTTATTATACATAGTGCAGAACTTATTTGATAGATTAATAACAGGTACATTATCCACTTTCAATTCATCATTTTGATAAACTTTGATACTATATATTCTACCCATCATTCTATAATTAGTAGAAGATAATGATGTCTTGTTGGATGAAAGGAAATAACGCATTGAATAAGAAGAAGAGAATGCAGTAGTATCACGTGTTTCTGGGAAGTAATATATATCAGTATCATTAACTATAACCCTATCTGTACTTATATCTACTTTAATTTTAGTTCTAATTTGATATGGTATATATATAAGTTGTGATGCAGCACTTGATGTCGCAGATATACAAACTTCTAATCTACTCTGTACTCTGTTATATCGTAAGAAATAGTATTTTGTTGTACCGGTCCAGTTTCCAAATATATAACAAGTAGTTGTATTTGTTGCATGAGTTTCTATTACCATAAACTCAATGACTATTCTCATTGATGTTCCAATATTACCTGCATCTCCGTAAGGAACATAGGCTGTATATGTTCCATTATTCATTAAGTATTCAACGGGTCTAAAAGAACCCCAATTAAAATCATCAGGTTGGTCATACATAGTTTGCATATCATCTGAATACTTTATGAAAGTATGTTCATTTGTATTGTTTATAATAGTTATCTGTCCTCTTGCTATATTAGTCATATTTTATAATTGATATTTATTTGAAAAAAGGCAGGTGATATGTTTCACCCACCTTCAAAAAATGATTTCGTTTTTTACAATTTTATATAGATGCTGTGCATATAAATGTTGACCTGATTGTTATTTGGTCTCTTGTTACAGATACAGTTCTACCTGTTGAAACACCATTTGTTCCCCATGTTGTATCTATGTTTCCATCTTTATCATATTTAGTCCATGAGAAAGTGAAATTACCATGTTCTGTTTCAGTTAATAACTCTCCACCACGTCTTACATCAACTTTTAATGTTGTAGATGTTGCTCCTGCTGTAAGTACATTACCTGTTGTTGAAGTAACATCAAGTGTGTATGGGTCAGATAAGTCTATTACTGAAACTGTGTTTGAATTGAAACTTTGACCATTAGTTGCACTATTTGCATCAGTATCAGTAATTACACATCTAAAATCATCAAAATTCAATACAGCATCAGGATATATAGTCATTTCCTGTGTTGTTGCTCCTGCTACTACATTTGTTGTATTAGTACAATTAACCCATGTTTGTCCACCAACACCATCACCTTTACGTTGCCATTGATATGTTATATTTGTTGTATCTATTGTTGAACCTCTATGAACATCACAATGTAATACTATTGATGATACTTCACCATTGACAAACTTCTCACCAGATGAAGTAACAAATGGAATAACTGTTGAACCTGCTGTTTCTAATCTTGTTATTGTAATACCTGCTCTTACAGTTGTTTCTGCTAATGTATCAGGGTCAACATATATTCCTGTATATTCAATTCGCATATTTGCTGCCAGATTTTTCTTAATAGTAAGTTTCCATGGTGAAGCACTTGCTACTATTGCACTATAAGTTGTATTATTTGATGTTGTAATTGAAGTTCCATTTATAGTAACCGTAGGTCTTGCTTTTAAATTTGCTATAACATTAGTTGATGTTCCACTAACATATAATTCAGGTGTAATTACCAAATAAGGTGATGATGGATAATTTGGAGTATATGTTTGAGTATCAACATTGTATATTTGTGAAGTTCCTTGATTTGATGATAAATAGAACATAAGTGATTTACCATCATTCAAGTCAGTTATTGTAATTTGTCCTCTTGCTACATTTGCCATATTTTTAAAAAATTATGTTTTTCTATATATAATAATAAACATTTGCCAATGTTCATAATTGGCATAATAAATTATTATTGAATGTATTGTTTTATTGAATCCACATTGATTACACAGTTAAATACTGCTTTCTTATAAACATCTGCATCTGCTACATGCAATGTCTTTCCATATCCTGTATGAACACTATTCCATGTTTCATCTGTTTGTGTGTCATCTGATACTCTCTCCCATGAAAATAGATTCCCAGGCAATAATGATGTTATGTTTTCTGAACCCATCCAAACCTCTGCATATAAATCTACTTCTCTATCACCAAATAACGTTAAGTTGCCATTAACTGAATATACATAAACAGCAACAGCATCTTCCCCATCAGACGAATAATTACCTACAACAGAAGGTTGTGTCTTCTCTACAGTTCCATCACTATATGTTGTTTGAATATAATGCCATAAGTATTTGTTTATTCCATCTGTTTCAGGTACAGTTGTTGACCATCCAGATGTTTCATATGTGACTCCTGTACGCATTGAAGTTGCCAACCAATAATGTATAGTACTAACAACCCTTAAAGTGTCCAGAATGTTCTCTATGTTATCTCCAGATGATACCAATAAATTACCTCTTATTGCATTATCATTTGCTGCAAAATAGGTATATCTATGATTAGGTAGATTAAAGTCATTTATACCCTTATATTGTGCTATTAAAGGTGCTTGTAATCCTGTATCAATTGAATTATATGCTGCTATATATATTGCAGATTGTCTTTGAGTGTCATCCGTACCCCTATAACCTAACATTGCTATCTCATCACCTTCTTCTGGGTTTAAAGTACCATCAACAATATTAGATGATAAAGTGATATAGTGATAATCTTCTTCATTTATTGTTTCAGTTCCTACATCTATTACCAATGACCAATAATATTTGTTTGATACATTATAGTTTGTTCCGACTGATGCGTTATTGAATGTCTGGCAAATTGCTTGGTCATTTATTTGCCACATATTTGATATTGCTTTTTCCCCATCTGATGCTTTGAATAATAGTTTCTTATTGTTACCTACATTTACTACTTTATTGACCTTAAAACCGTCTGCAGGTGTTAATAGAACTGCTCCACCTGCTGCTTTAATTTTGTCAATAATCAATTCAAAGAAGTGTGCAGATTTAGTAACAGTAAGGTTTTCAGTTGTGATGTTCTGAGAAATCAATTCTAATATTTCACCATAGTCAAATTCTGCATTATCACCAAAGTAATTAGTGAATGTTGATTCAAAACCTGATAGTGTATTAATAGAACCATTTGTTGATGTTATATTAGTTGAGTTTACATCAGTAGAATTAACTACATCTATGTTTGCAGTTTCACCATTAAATGATTCTGCCTGTATAGACCCTGTTGCTGTTATGTTTCCTGCTCCTGTAATATCACCAGATACATCTTGAGTTCCATCAAATGGTTGTCCCCATAACAAGTGAGCATTTTCTAATTTACTTGCAGATTCACTATGTTGTGAATAATCAGATGTTTGTGCTGCAGAGTTATTTGAAGAACTTCCATTAACACCACCATTGATATATATAGTGCTTGCATCAGTATTAGTTTTTACAACATTAGTCTTTATAATTCTCATTATTATTTCTTCTCAATTATTTTTGTTTCTACCTTACCTGCATAATAATCAAAATCCATTTCATTCACAATAAAACTCTTTCCTGATAAATATTTGTCTGTCACTATTGAATAAGGTTTGAAAAGATTATTGTATTTAAGTGATATGTTCATTGTAATTGCAGGATTAGTATATTGATTACATATTCTATATATCATATGTTCTTCTTGTCTCATCATACCATTAGATGTGTTTGTCCAATCATACCATGAACGTTCACCATCATTTAAAGCAACATTATATGTTTTGTCTAAGAATGAATATGTTCCATTATTATTAACTCCAACACATGAATAATTAGGTGCTTTATCATCCCATGTATTGATTTTAAATTCTATTTTTTTAAGTTCATTTACATGGTCTAAATTTATAATATTTGTGTATTCAGTATCTGTACTATTTTTGTCAGTATAACTTGGATCACCAATGATTGCTTTTATATTGAAATTTTTAAGGAATACACAATACATTTTATAATGTTGACCTTCATTGTCTCCTGATTTTGTACTATGCCAATTAGGGTCGAAAGGTTTATATACAGTCAATTTAGGCAAACCAACCATTATATTATTACTTGGACACTTAATAGCATATCCCTTTTCACTTGTTCCTATTCTCCAACTTATAGTGTTTACAAATGAATTATCTTTGAACATAATATTATCTGCTCTTCTTTTACTCTTATCTATTTTATCAACTATATAATTCAAGTGAAATGTAGATTCAGCTGTTGTCCATTCTGTTCCATTCCAATAATGATTTCCCCATTGAAGTTTACATAACAAATATCCATGTCCGTCATCTATTGCATATCTACCTTCTGAAATATCAACTTGACCGGAAGGAATAGGATATGGGTCATCGTCAAAAACATGAAAAGCATAACTACCTGATATTACAAGATAAGCGTTTTCACCACCAAATAATGCAGTTGTATCAGGTAATGTTGTTTCAAAATAAGGATATTTTAATATGTTCTCATTTGTTATATGATTAGTACTTGGATTTAACATAACAATATAGTTTGATAATGATATGTCACCTACTTCATTCTTTGCTAACCATGCATCTAAACGACTGTTTAAATCTGTTGTATATCCTGTTATATATTCAATTGCTTCACCAAAACTATTTCTATCTAATTTCTCATCCATTTTCTCAACATCAAATTTAGCAATGAATGCACCATGCAAGTTCTTTGTATCAGTATAATTTATAGATGTTACTTCTTGTCTGACTGTGTTGGTATTGCCATTAGGATAATAATAGAACTTATAATATGGGTTTTTGAAATACTTAACAAATACAGCATTATATTTAGTATATTTATCTTCTTGTGGGTCATATACTCTATCAATCATTGCTATCATGTTGTTATTTGTTTTATTCTTCTCATTGCCTATTTCACTTCCAACAACTTCTCCGTATCGTCCATTATTGATATTTGTTGATGAAGATAAATCTGGGTCTGTACTTTTAGTTATGTTCTCTGCATAGTTATATAAGTCAGGAATAACAGAAGTATATTTATATAGATTATCTTTTATAGTCACTTTATTATATACATCATCTAATACTATATTTTGTCCTGATTCTGCAATATTATTTTGACCTAATGTTCCTTCGATAGCATAATTAGCAGTTTTTGTGACCTTAGAAGGAAGATTACTACTTCCAATGGTATATTCCCAATAATCATTGTTTCCATTCTTTATGGCATCATAATCAATGAAATATACTGAATCTTTATATGCTATTGCAGTAACACCTAAAAATCTACATATTTCCTCTAATACATCTTTCATAGTCCATGCTACATCATCATCTGTTTTATTATCGTCATCTTTTTGTTTAAAGAAGTTTTCTTCACTCATACATAGATGATTGAGAATTGAATCAGTTGAGTTTGAACTTAATTTAGTATTGTCTGAAAAATAGAATTTTGTATAAGCATCACATTTGTCCAATATATAGTTTAAAATATCAGCAAATGAAACTATACCTTTTTGATTGTTTATAGGTTTGTACTTAAAATATTTCAATGTTGAAAGTGCATCAATTGCTTCTAATTCAATTTCATATTTACCACCTACCCATGGATTATTATATACATTTGGTGTAAGATAACCAATCCATTCAACTTCATTATTATCATCTAATAATTTAACAAATGTGTCATGTGCTTTTGCTGCATACATATCAAAGTAATATGATTCAGTAACAAGTTTGATTGTTGCAGATTGATATTTTGCTACTTTATATAGTGTTTCTCCAGATGTATTCATTGAAGTAACAAATGGTGGAACACCTAATGTAATATCTGTTTGACTTACAGTACTATTATTAGTTACTATCTCAACAGTATATAATTTATCATTGATATTTCTAAATTTACCTATATATCTCATTATGTTATCTTATTCATTTTGTTGTCATAATTACGCAATACTCCTTTAAGATTTGAACCATTAATTTCAAAAACAACCTTACCTGCTAAACTTTGTGTTTGTCGAACTTTTCCATCATTTATCATTTTGAATAAGGTGCTTTGTTGACGGTTATTTAATATCATTTCGCCGTTGTTAACTCTTGCCAAATTTAAATCTCCTAATGAAGCATTACCTTTGATTATACCACCACCTGCGAACTTCTTTATAGATGCAAGTGCTGCTATAACTGCTGCTACACCTGCTGCTATTGCTATCAAGTTATATGGGAATGGCATCTTTGCTCCTGATGCTGCTGCTCCTGCTATTGCTTCTCCTGATTTTGATGTGGTAACTGTTGCAGAATTTGCTGCTTCCTGTGCAGCATTTGCAGTAGATTGTTGTGTTGCTGCAGATTCAATTGCTGCTGTTGCTTGTGTAGTTGCACCTAATACTTCTTGTATGGTTTTTATAGTTTCCATTGTTGCACCAAAAGCATTAAATACACTATCAACTATACCTATGATATTAATAAGTGTTTGCCATGCATTATTACCTTCATCTTGTGCTTGTTTTAATCTATCAAATGCAGATACAATACCATTAATTCCATCTGTCATAGAAGATACAGATGACCAACCTTCTTTTATGTTTTGGAATTGTTTTTCAAAATTAGTTTGTAACTCTAATTTTATAGGTTTCAATCCTAACTTTGCAAGTTCATTATTTAAATCTTGAAGTTGTTTTTGTGCTTCTTTATATCCAATAATTCCTATTTCATAATCTTGCTGGATTCTACCTGCTCTTTGGTTGGCATTATCATAAGATTGTCGTTTGTCACCTATTGAACCTTGTGTTATTACTGTAGGTTCGACAGGTATTTTTATTGTTATTTGATTAAGATTAGTTAGGTCATCACATTGTCTTTGTAAATCTGCTATTTCGGTTGCTAATTGAACTTTTGCATCAAATGACAAATTATCATCATTTTGTAATTGCTTTTCCTTTTCTTGGATTGATTTTTGTAATTGATTATATGTACTGTTTGCCCATTCATCTATTTCTTGTTTTTCTGGTTCTCTTAATCCTAATCTTACTTCTTCTTTATTGATACTATCACGAAGTTCTTTCATTCGTTTCTTCGCTTCTTCAATATTCTCTTCTTTAATCAATCCATTTGCTAATGCTTCTTCAAGTTCTTTAAGGTCATTCTTCATGTCATTGATTGACCCCTCTAAGTAATCAGGTTTTTTATCTGTATTAGTGTTTGAATTAGTATTAGTTGAACGATTAATATTAGTATTAGTATTTCTATGACCACCAGAACTACCTGTATTATATCTTCTTGAAGGAATATTCTTTGATGTTTCTGCTATTTGTGTTACTAATCTTTCAGACCTTTTTCTTGATGCTTCTAATTCTGCATTTAATCTTGTCATTCTTGGATTAGTTGACAAATTTGAACCATTATGTAATTCTGCTCCTTGTTGATGGAATACCCATTTACCTGCTTGATTAACTTGACCATATCTACTATTCCATAATGTTTGGTCTGTTATCTCTTGTCCAGGTGATACTTTTGGTCTTCGTGCTGCTTCTGCAGTTATTGTTGCTTGAACAGTATTCATTTCATCAATAATCTGCATTTGCTTACGATATTCATCTGTCAATTCTGCTAAATATGCTGCCGCTTTTGCCCTTGCTACAAATCCTTGAACAACAGTATTTGTATTAGCACCAAATGCTTGTTCAACACTTGTAACATTCTCACAACTTATTCCTAATTCATCAAGTGCAGATTTGTTTTTAAGAATCCATTGATTCTTTTCTTGTGCAGATGATAAATTCTCCCATTCCATTTTTAATTGAGAATATTTGGTCATTAAATTAGCATAAGTATCTGCAGCAATTTTACCGTAATTCTCTTGTTTTTGCGCTGCTTCATCAAGTGTTGCATTATGTTCTTCTTGTGCTTCTGTTGCATTATCTGTAACCATCGCATAAGTTGTTATTGCTCCTATTCCTAATATCAATAATCCTGTGAAGTCACCTAATAATGCTTTACCTATTGCCTTTGCAGTATTATATGCAGTTTGCGCAGCACTCGCCTTCTTAATAGAAGAAGTATTAATATTTTGTGCTACTGTATTTGCGGTTGTTGCTACTGTGTCTGTCTTTTCTGTTGTTACTTTTGCTGCCAATGCTATTTGTTTTAATTTCAACATTAAAACAGAATCTTTATTAAGTGCATTTGCTATTGAGTTCACACCATTCAATATTGCTTGAGCAGATTGTACTTTCAATAACATTTCATGAACCTTTTCGTTCTCTGTTCCGAACAATCCCATGACACCTGTTGCAATACTTCCTGCCGCGGTTATTGCTTGAAAACCTTCTGCCGCTGCTTTAAGATTCATATTATCATCACTATATGCTCTAACCGCTTGTGCTGCATCTGCCATGGCATCTTTTATCCTACCTGCTTCTTGTGCTATTTGTGTAAACTCACTCGTATTTGACAAACCTTTTAAATTAAGATTTGCCATAATATTTTGTAGTTCTCTTAATTGTTGTTTTGCAGGTTTAGTACTTGAAGTTATTTTCTCTAATCTTTGTTTTGCTGCTTCAAGATAAGTATTAGTCTTATTTGTACTTTGTTGAACATTATCCATTGATTTAGCAGTACTTGATACTTCTTTTGCTGCATCTTTCGCTGCTTTACCAATGTCGTCTAATCCTTTCTTTGTGTTTTGTAGTGATTGACTTGCTTCATCATGTGCAGTTATGTTAATTGATAAATCTGCCATTATTCTTTCTTAATGTATTTTTCAAATATCATTGATGATAGTTTCTCCAATTCTTTTGCTTCTTTTTGTGTTACTTCTTGTTCATTATAATCATCTTTATTTACATCTTTATCCCACGGAAATTTGATTATATCAGATAATTTCTCTACATTCTTATGGTCAACCCAACAACTTATCAACAGTCTTGTTTGTTCCCATCCATTCATATCAACATAAGACAAATATCTAAAAAATTCTGCTGCTTCATAAGGTTGCATCTTATCCATGAAATACTCAAAATCTATTAGTTTATGTTGAACAACTAATTTTTTGAATATTTCATGGACAATTAGTTTGGGAGTTCCTTATCATCAATATCTTTATCTTTGTCTGGTTTTGGTGATATTTTATTGTTCATATTATATATATCATCCAAAAACATAGAAAATTTATTCAATTCTTCTGGGTTTTCATCTAACCAATCAATAAACTCTTCATAGTCTATTAACTCACCTTTTGCTGTTGCTAATAATGCTGAATAAAAATAGTTGATTATACCTGTAAAGTTTGTTGGTTGAAATGTAGTGTTTGTGATATTCTCATATATCATCAATGCACGATAGGTAAACTTAATTTCGTATTCTTTACCTTTGTAATTTATTATCATAGTTATCTCTCTTAATGTATTTTTCTATATATAATAATAAACATTGTTATGCATATTTAATTCAAAATAAAAGGATGGCATAGCATTACACTACCCATCCTAACTAAATTATTAATATTAAGAAGATAACTTATTAGTTAACTTTGTTTCTTATTGTGCTGCTAATGGAGTTAATGCACCAACACCTTTGAATGTTACTGAATAAGTAGCAATCTCTCCTGTGTTTGCATTGATTTGTAAACTTGTAATAATAGCAGTTCCACTATAACGTTTCTTTGCTGTATCTGGTGCCCATTCTGTTTGATTTTGTCCCAAACCATTAACATCATAATTTGCTGCATATCCAAATACAATTGGAAGTGTAGTCTTATTAACCCATGCAGTAAATAATGCATCATAATCTTCTGTGAATAAGTTTTCTGATGTAATTTCCCATGCAAGATTACCTGCTTCAGATGCACCCCAATATCCATAATCTTTTGAAGATATGTCTATTTCATTTGTACTTAATGATAAAGTATGAGATTTAGCATGTGCAAGAGATTTGCTATTGTTGAACACCATCAACTCATCACCTTTAATGTAATTTTTCATGTGTATTTATATCGATATATTTTTAACTTGCTTCTAATGTAAATATCATCATCATAACATAAGCATCATCAATTGTGTTCTCTGATATTGATTGTACTTTGATAGGATAGATATTTATATGTTCATCCCTATATTTATGCCCTTCTAATGAATGTCTAATTGCATTTGCTATATCCAACATATTGTCATGCTCATTTGAGACAACTGCAAGTGAGAACGTACATATATTTCCTGTTAAGAAATCTTTTGTATATATAGGTTGAAGACTTGTAAGATTGAATACAACAAATGGATATTGAACAGGGTCATTGTCATTTATACTTGAATCAACTTTCAATGCTAATATTTTGTCTGCTGATATTAGATTTATAACTTCTTGGTTGTTAATGATGAAATTTCTAAAATATTTACCTGCTAATATTGAGTTATCCATTTTGTTCTTTTGCTATTATTTTTTTGATTTGCTGCATCATTGCTTGCTCTGCTGTGCTTCGTGATGTTTCTACACCTGCATCAAAGAAATTGTATGCTCCAATATGACCTAATTTTCTTGGTTTCTTTAATGGTTTTCCTTTATATGTCTGTGCAAATCTTTCTTTTGTCCCTCCTTCAAAAAATCTTAATCTATATGTTCCTGAACCTGTTGCTTTTGTTCCCATTATATGAACCTTTAACGATTCACCATCTGCATCTAATTTCGTCATTCTAATGGCATCAAACAATGAATCATTATATTTTGGATTGATATTCCTAACACCATTAATATCAGTTGCCAATAACATATCTTGAACACTTTTCAGAATTGTTCGTGCTGCTTTTTTAAGTCCTGACTTTTTTGCTTTCCCAATTATACCTGTCAAGTTATCCAACCATGATAATTTGTCATCCTTGAATATCTTTATTTCAATATCATTACTCATTTATCAATTCTGCCATTATAACTTTATTGTTGTATGTCTTATCTATGTTGATTGATATGATTTTATAGAATTTACCATCATATTTTATCCTCATTGGTTCTTTCACAGGAACATACTTTCTCACAATGAATGTTTTATTTGTTGGATAGAAGACTTCTCCATTGGTATCTATTTGTGAACCTGAGTTATGTTTTACATTTGCTCTTGTAGTATAAAACAAAGCATAATTATGTCTTACACTACCTGATTCTGATATTGTTACATCTTTTTCATATATTTCTATTACTTCATTCAATAATCCTGCTTTCATTATGTTCTAAAATTGCTTCTATTTTTGTATGTAGCAAGCAAATACTCATAACTTTTAGGAATATCTATCATGCTAATATTAGATACAGATTCACGATTCATATACATATTGCCTATATACAATTGACAAGCATGTCTAATTGGTGCAGGCAATTCACCATCAATAAGAATGTCTTCTAAGTTTCGGTCAATATGTCTTGATACAATTGCTTCTGCAACATCACCTAATGATTCAATGTATTCATCATCATCTGTGAAAGCGGCATCTATATTTAAATGTTTCTTAATTTGACTTAAATCTAAATATTCCATACATATTGACTTATATTTTTTTAAAGATTGGTCAGGATTGCTCCCAACCAATCTATTATATGTGATTATAATTAATCTCCAGTTGTACCGAATGCGAATGCTTCATTACGTGCAACTTTAGCATCGAAGAATGCATTGATAACCAATCTTACACAACCATTTCCTGCTTGTGTGTATGGGTCAACGATTAAATCAATCGCACCCCATTGACCTATAACGAGATTGCTCCATGCTCCATATATTACAGTGTTTTCAGGAACGTTTGAAGTAACGAATGCAGGAGTACCATCAACTTCTTTGTTCTCCATTACTAATCTTGTATGGTCTCCACTTCTTGCCATGTTTCTAAGAACTGCTTTTGATTTTGGATCCATTACATATTTGCATTCATCATATACGTTGTTACCTTCAACACCTGCTTCTAAATCGCAAATACTTGCAAAATCTGCAAGAGCACCAGAAGTAGTTAAACCATTAAGCATACCTGCAGGTTTTGTAGTAGTTCCTGCATCTGCACTTAATATTGTTTGCTCCAATTTTGTATTGATAGCATTTACAATATCTTGACGGATTTTTGCTTCTGCTGATAAGTTCTCTGTTTGGATTAAGAATTGTTTTGAAATATCAATATATGCAGTTAATCTCTTTGGTGCAAGTTCAACATGATTGAATGTACCTGCTCCATCTTGTGCTGCTGCTGTTTCACCTTCCCATGTTACTTGTGATGCTCCCATTACAGGAACTTTTACATTACCAACTAAACCTGTATAAATAGTAGCACCTGCGTCTGCTAATACATTCTTAGCACGTAATGGTTCCATGATGTTGAATACTTCTGTTGCAACTACATCTTCACCTTCTGATGTTACAGTAACAATTGCACGATTTTCAGTAGGTAATTGAATTTGTCCGTCAAATGCCATACCTGCATTACGCAATTCCTCTTTACCTGCTTCAATTACAGCGTTATCAACTGCATTAAGTGGTTTGTTCTCTGCGATATTCTTAATGCTTCTAAGTAAACTAAAATTTGTGTTCATAATATTATGATTGTCTATATATTTGTTTTTGTTTCTTTGAGTTTTTTCGCCATCCTCTTTATCTTCTTTGTTATCCTCTTTATCAGTTTCATCATCTTTATTATCTTCTTTATCAGATTCCACTTCTTCATCTTCTTTTTCTGATTCATTTTTTTCTTCTTTCTTTTCGTCTTCTACTTTTTCAACATCGTCATTAGAATCAGAATTATCTGCATCATTATTAGCAGTATCATCACCTTTATCATCTTCCTTTTCCTCTTCCTCTTTATCTATTGTTCTGACTTCAAATTTTTCAGGTTTTAATTCACCTGTCTTATCAAGTAATTCTTCTTCCTCTTTCATCTTTCTTATTTCTTCCAATATATCTAATGTTCTTTTACTGCAAGTCGTTTCTAAGTATGCTGGATTATATACAGGTGAAATATCAAATAGTCTTGCAATCTTTGTAATGTTTCTATGTATGATATTGTTTTCGTCTCTTGTTCTTACTTCACCTGAACCATCAAGAGGCAAAGCAAAACAAAATGATGATGCGAATATTTCACCTCTTTTTATATGTTCAATCAATTCATCGCCATATTGTGTTTTAGGTGCTTCAAATTCATAGTATAATCCATCCTCTCTCAACTCTAATTTCAAAGAACCTTCACCATATCTTGAACGTGCTAATATGACGTCATCCCTATGGTCTAATTTTGCAAATATATCAGATTGTTTAATGAGTTCTTCGTCAATTGCTGACCTATTAATTTGCTCATAAAATCCCATGTATTGTGATTCTGAATCAAACTTAACTGCATAACCAGATATTAGACGAGAATCTTCATTAAGATTTCTGATTTCTCCATAACATCTAACTTCTTTCTCCATTATATATAATAATAAATTTTTTTAGGTTTCAGATTCATCTTCTACTGAGTCATCTTCGTTAGTTTCGTCACCTTCTTTATTGATTGTATTGTTATCAATGTTAGTATAGGCAATTATATGTTTATCACCACCTTCAATCGGTCCAAATCCTAACATTCTTCTACCTTCATTTACACATATAACACCTGATGAAATAAGATTCTTAATGTAGTTTGCTTCTGTATTCTTATCCGCTGACATCAAATATTTTTCGTCTAAATCTATTATTATTCCATCTTCACCTAATTTACGATTAAATTCAGATTCAATCAATGAAATATAAGGCAATAAAGTATGTATTAAAAACTCTAATTGTGATGCTTCAATAGTTGAATATGAACTATGCGACAAATCTTGTAATAATACAGGTGAAATATTGAAATAACGTGCTACTTCTGTCACATTGAATTGTCGTGTTTCTATCATCTGTGATTCATTTGCACTTTGTGATACAGGAATGAAATCTACATTAAAATCACAAACTGCTAATCCTGAACCATTAGAACCACCATGAACTTGTTGCCAATTCTTTCTTATTTCTTCTTTATCAACATCTAATACTTGTTCATTGAATTTCAATATACCTTTGATTCCACAACCTGAACCGAAATAATCTTTTGCTGCTTCTTCTGTATAGTTTCCAATGGTTATAGTACGATTAGCATAAGACAATATTCCTCTACCTTTTATTCCATCATTAGAGTTTTTATATAGATGAATCATTTGTTTTGGCAATACTATTTTTGGAACACCTTTATATTTGCCACTAATCTTATATCTTAAAACTCTTGTGTCTTTTATATAATCAATCTCAACATCACCATGCTCTAAATATATCAAATCAATTGGCGCTCCATTTGAATCTTTTTGAATATACGCATATCCGTTACCATATAATAACATATCAACTATCAATTGCTTAATGAATATGAACTTACTTATAAGTAAATTATTGAATAGTTTAGTTATTGGATGATTAGGCAATATGTCATTACAATCACTCTTAATTTGCTTTACTTGTATTGGTAATTCTGCTAATGAATTTGATATTATATCAACTGCTGCAAACACAGTAGATAATGATAAAGCATTAGCATTAACATATTGTCCAAAAAACAATGCTCCATTACTAAATGGACTTCTATATGGTACTTGTTGTGGTTGTTGTGATTCTTCTTGATTTCGTTTCTCTTTTTTAAACCAACTAAATAATCCCATTAACTAATAAAAGTGTTTTTCTATATATAATAATAAACATTTTACATAACTTTAATATTAGATACTTATAAAGAAATGTTTAAATGCTCTTGATTCTATCATTCCACCTAATGCTTCCAACATAGATATAGTGGCATCTATCTTCTCATATTTTGTTCCACCTTTAACAGGTTTGCTATTGCCATTATAATCTGTCTTAATTGTCGCATTACTGAAACACCATCTTACTGCTTCATTATCATCAATAACAATCTTACCTAATCTCAATAGTCTTTCAAATTCTTTTGTAGGTCGATTGAAGTTGCCTAATGCTTGTGAGAATGGTTCCATCTTTATTCTTTGTTGTATTGCATTCTCTGTAAATTGAGTAGCATTCCAACTATCATACATTACTTTCAAAATCTTTATAGACATATTTATTTCAATGATTCTTTTCAATACATAATCATAATCAGTCGCATTCCCTGGTGTTAATTCAATCAACCCTCTTTTAATCCAATCTTTATATAGATTTTTATTAGGACTTTCTTCTAATGCAACTTCCGGTATGAATATCCACGTTTTGAAATATATCTTATCTTCGTAATTGAATGCTATTGAAGCACAGGTCAAATCTGATACTGCTGCTAAGTCAATTCCCATCACACAATACAACCCATTTATATTAGCATAATCTTCAATATTTATCTTCTTACTATGCTGCATTAATAAGGACATAGGCAACCAATCAGATGTCATTTGAATCCACATATTAAATGTTTTAGTCAATATGTCTCTTTCTTCTGATGTATTGTTTATTGCCATCTGTCTTTGTTGTGGCATATAATCATCTTCAACAGTTATGCCATACGAAGGACAACACTTCTTCCATACCCTTTCATCTTGCCAATCATCATCTTTGTCAATCTCATATATCAATGCAAATACTGTATCATCATGTTTGAATCCTCTAAGTATTTCTTCACACATATCTCTATATCTTTTACATGGTGACAATAAATTAAATCCTGCTGTTGTTATATACATCATCAAAGGTTGACGTCTCATACCCATACCAGAAATCAATACATTAGGAATATCATTGTTCTTCATAGCATGGTATTCATCTATTATTGCAAATGAAGGGTTGAATCCATCACCAAAATTAGCATCAGATGACATTATTCTGAAACGTGATTTTGCTTTTGGAAATCTTATCTCACCTCTTAATGCTTTAAATAAATTGAATCTATTTATTGACTCTAAATAATTACTTGCTTTTGAGAATGCTATTCTACTTTGTTCAGCACTTGGAGCAACACAGGTGACTTCTGCACCTGCTTCACCATCTGCTATCATACCATATAATCCTAATGCAGATACTAATGATGTCTTGCCACATTTTCTTGCTATTTGAATATATGCATTTCTAATTAATCTTGTTCCATTGTCTTTTCTTATCCAACCAAATATAGCATATATCATAAACTTCTGCCAATCCTGTAATATGAAATACTTGCCCCTGAATTGTCCTTCAAAATGTTTCAACTTAGAAATGAACTTAATTGGTTTCTCTGCTTTCTCTACATCAAAGTATATGTCATCACGGTCGAAATAACTCATATATCTTTTGCAGGCAAGTTTAATTAACTCACCTGCGACTATCTTACCACTTATTACATCTTCTGCATATTCAATATACTTATGGTCAATGTTATCTATCGTTATCCTCTCGTTCATTCTGGTTAATTCTGAGACACTCAAAATACTTTTATATGGATTTTATTATAAATGAGTTTTGAGTGTCTCAGAAGTCATTTATTTATACTCTATGACGATTTTATTACCCTTCCATTCACAGGTTATATCAAATCGTTCTTCTGACTGTTCTTGTAATTCAAACAACTTACTTAGCAAATCACTTTTACTCATATCCCAAATCCTCTAAATATTCGTCTTCATCAATGTTATTATTTTCAAATCCTTTCATCTTAGATTTACTCATTGGTGTTAAAGCAAAAGATTTAAGTAAATCCTTCAATTGCAACTGTGCTGAATTAAGAACACTATAACATGGGTTTCTAAAAGGTCTTCCATATTTATCTATTGTCATTAATCCATTTTCATCTATATCTTTTTTCGCCTGTAAATATAATGAATAGTTATCTGCAATCAAATCTAATGATACTCTCCATGATTCAGGTATCTTGCCATAATCTTCTTCTAAGCAATTTATGACATTACACATATATTCCTGAACTTGTTGGTCGTAGTTTTTATATATAATTTTTGCATTCATAATTAAAATAATAAATTTTATTTCGTCTGAAAACTGACTGTTTATGCGAAGGAAATTTGGGGCGGTATTTCGATTCTGGTTGCTCTAAAAAACCATACCCGCCGTATGTAAAATATTTTTATTTTTAGTTTGGTAAATAATAGTTTGATAGATTAGTTAAACTTCCTCCCATAGATTTATTAAATCCTTCTTCTATACAATGATAATAACCTATATAATAACATTCAAATTGATTTAATACATTTTGTTTCCTTATGTTTGTTCTTAATATTTGGAATGTAAAATCTGTTTGATTATTCTTTAATAATATATGGAAATCATCAGAATTTGGGGAACTTAGATGTTGTTTCATTCTTTCATAAGGGTCTAATGTTGTTTGCCCAACATAACATTTACCCGTTGATATTTGTTTAATTAAGTATATTGTTCCATTTATATTCTCCTTCATAAAATATTAAACATATATTTATCGATTATGTAATTGTCTATGACATTCAGAACAAACTGACATCAAATTCCCTTCATTTAATAATAAACTCCATCGTTCTTCATTAGTATTGCCATTTAGAAATTCAATCTTATGGTGAACATGTTCTGCAGGTTTAGTTATACCTTTTGACAAACATACTTCACATAAAGGATGACTTCTAATATAACTGTTGCGTAATAAATGCCAACCTTTGCTATTATAGTATTTAGCAGATTGATTGAAACGTTTGTATGGTTGTATTGATTTTTGTTTTAAATCTTTAAGTCTGGTAATTGTTGGCATTAAACATCTTCTGTACTTTATATTTCATTGAATAAGTCTTTGCTATTAACTTCTTATACTCTGATTGCTTATACATACTTTCATTGAAGTCTTCTTTGTTCTTTAATCGTTCTGCTTGTTGAGTAAGGAATACTATCTGATTGAGATAGTATTCCAATTCCTTATTAATTATATCTTTATTCATTATTATCGTTATCGTTATTGTTCTGATATATAGTATTTGCTATTGTTAATACTGCTGCTATAATACATATCCATATTGCTAAATTCGCCATAATTATCTTCTTAATATATTTATTGTTTACATTACACTCATATCAATAGGGTCTATATATTCTACTGTATTAGTGTTATCTATTTTATCGTTTATCTTTATTACTTCTGTAATCAATTGATTAATTAATTCATATAGTTTGTTATTCATTGGTATTATGGTAGTCTGTAATCTCAACCTATTTAAGTTATCTCTAATGCTATCCATAATTATTCCTCTACATTTATTTCTGATTCTTTTGCTTCAAAATAAATAGTATGAGTAATATATCCATCCTGTCTTGATACTCCTGCATTCTTATAGTTATTCCAAGCAACCTTATCCATATATATGTTACCTCCTGTTGATAATTGTACTTTGATTAAATTGTTTTCCATAGTTATCTTCTTAATATATATTTATTTGTTAGTTATCTTAGTGAAGTAATTATACCAAAACATACAACCTTCAAATGTATCTGTACATTTCCATATCTCAGTATTATATCCATGTTTTGGTTCGCTGTGTTTGAATGATTTTGATTTAATCAATTCTGCTTTTGGCAATAATGTTTTCTCTACATAATCTTTATAATCTGTTTCTTCTAATTCAAAGAATCCATTGACTAAATCTTCATCTGTAACCTTATACAAATATTGGGTTTTATAATCCAATGATATTTGCTTTATCTCTAACCATATCATAATCTATAATGTTCTTTTAATTAAAAATAATAATTTATTCTAATGGGTTTCATTATAGAAGTTAGTAGCATTTATTATTGCTTGTTCAACAACTTCTGTTGTGAATGTTTGTTGTGTACATTTGACTGTCAATAATTGGTCGTAGAACTTGTGTAATGTAACCTTTATAGCATTGCATAACATTGATTCTAATCTTTTGAGTTCAGTTGGACCAGAACCATGCAATAAATTCTCTTGACGTGTAGTCCATTCTAAGTTTTCTAATGTGTTATTAGTTTTATCCCAATCAATATGATTTACATCTAATTCTTTCATATTATCTTTTGGGTCAAAGGTTTCCAATACCAATCTATGTATTGAGTGTGATTTGTTCTTTCCATTCTTTGATAGACTTACAAAGCTATATCCTGTGTTAGAAGTAGCAATTGACAATATTCTTCCTGTTTTGTTATTTCTAACATGTCCTAAATTAGATACTTCATAATTGTCATATCCTGCGATTGGTTTAAAAATTTCTTGTGTATTCATGGTTTGTTGTTTGTTATATATTTTTATTATTTGTTTTATATATAATAATAAACTTTTTTTGAGTGAACGGTAAAAATATTTTCTTCTCTGCTTATGTTTACTATTTATTATTTGTTTTATATATAATAATAAACATTTTTTGAGTGAACGGTAAAAAAGTCTGCCTAACTAAATCGTTAAACAGACTAAGAAATATAACAAACAAATAATAAAAATTTAAATATATATTAATATAGTATCTAAATAACTATAATTCAATATGTTCTTGAATATTTTACCCAGATTTTTTCTCCTATTCTATTAGCAATATCTAATTTGTGATATACCTTTTCAAATGCTTCTTGTGAGTTGATTACTTTACCTTTGACTTTATTATATCCTAATATCATACAACCCGCTGTACTATTCTCATCCATGCCTCTATGCCATAATATTCCTAAGAATCCTTTCACATTATGTAGTCTTGGTAATTTACCATTGCAGAAGTTTTTGTAATATGGTTTTTGTTTAAACTTTGGACTAACTATATCTATTGTCATTTCATATGTTCCAATAGGTATAGCAGTCTTTCCATATACCTTTTTAGATTTTATATATTCAACAGTCATCGTGTCATCTAACATCCTATCTGTGTCTTCTATACCATCACAAACATAACTACCATCAATATATATATGACTTATACAATATCTATCACAATTAAATATTCTTATTACTTCTATCTTCATTTTGTTATTTTATATGTTGTATATTGTGCTTCTGTAAATTCTACACCATTACATATTACAGTAATATTTGTTGCATTTTTAAATGCATCTGTATGAAATGTTATACTTGAAAATGGTAATCCAAATTCTATTGTTGTATTCTCTGCAGATTCAAATGCACCTAATCCAACACTATTTACTTTTGGAAAATAAGCATGACCTCCTTTATAATTTTGAAAAGCACATTTTTCTATAACTGTCAAATTTGGAAATGGTGTTGTTCCTCTATAATTCAAATCTAATTGTGGACAACTATCAAATGCAAATTGAACAATTCTTGTACAATTTGGCATATAACCTATTTCTTTCAAATTTTGACATTTAGCAAAAGTACCACGTCCTATCTGTGTTACTTTTGGCATATCTGGTATTTTTTCAATTGAGCATCTTTTACAGAAATAATCAGGTAAAATTGTAATATTATTCCAATCTAATATTAAGGTATTCAAAGGTAGGTCATCTGTATCATTTCCTGAACTAAACATCCATGTACTAGTGCTAGTTATAGAATTAAATTTAGGTGCGACAAATGTTCTAATACCTGAATATACAAAACAAGAACTCATAACTGATGTTATATTTGATGTGTCTCCAATAGATTTAAGATTCTTACAATATGCAAATACACCAGTATCTAATGTGGTTAATTTATTAGTAAAATTCAATGTGGTCAAATTTTCCGCAAATTGAAATGCATTTCTACCAACTGTACTAACATTATCTAATCCATCTACTTTCACTAATTTACTTATTCCACCTGCATTATGCATAGCACCTGGAATGCCAAATGCCATACGCCATATAGCAGTTATAGATTTAGGTAATGTAATTTCTCTTAAATAAGTATTGCCTCTTGCAAAATTTTCAGGTATTTCAGTAACATTAGTAAAGTATTGAAACTCATTAAATGTCTCTACCTGATTACCATTTTCTGAGTCTAATATTGGTTCAATAGAAGTAATTGCTTTTGCTTCTGCTAATGTCATATATTTTGGATTTGCACAATAATGATATGAATATAATACTTCCATCAACTTCGGATTAGTTTCTATTGAACAAATAATCTTCGCTTGTTCATAATATTCTGGTTTTGATACTTGATGACTATTATAATTATATCCTACAATATTCAAATCCGGATTTAATACCTTATAATCATTAGTACTATCAATAGGTACATATATGACAGTAGTTTCATCGTCATCAATCATTGCTTCTGCTTTGATTGTCGAAATATCCCAAATATCTAATTCTTCATTATGGGCATCTATTTCTTCTGCTGTATAATGTTCATTCTCTGTACCTTCTTTTATCGTATCTTCATTCCATATATCTAATTCTGCATTATGTTCTAAAATCTCTGCATCAGTATAATGTTCATCGTCAGTAGTGATTACATACGCAGTTTCATTTAATATATATGCCTTATTGTCAATCTTAATAATATGTGTTATTGTCATAGTTGCTTATTCTATATATAATTAATAATAAACATTTTACTTTTTAGTTATAATGAAATAAGCAACTTCTACAAAACTGTTAACTAAGTATGCATTAACCAATAGTATTTATATATATATTATATTGTTCTTACCATACTAAGTTAACACTTTCCACCGATACTACATAAAACTGTTAACTAAGTATGCATTAACCAATAGTATTTATATATATATTATATTGTTCTTACTATACTAAGTTAACACTTTTATTCTTCTTCTGTATATTTGAATCCTTTGTATTGTTTTCTTTTGCCTGATAACACCATTGATAAAGCATTTTTACTTATACCATCCTTTTCAATACATTCTGCTCTATTTTCAAATTCGGCAACTAAATTGCCTTCTAAATCATATTTATATATCTTCTTATTGAATCTTGGTCTGTGTCTTTGATTGAACTCAAACTTATTATCTGCTAATTTGACTAATTTGCTTAGTTCATTATAATCACAGAATCTTAGTGTTTCCCAAACGAATTGCATTATTTCATATTTAGTCGCTCTTCCATATTCTCTATCTATTGCATCATTTATATGTAGTTCGTCTTCTAATTCTTCATCAGTACCGTATTTCTCATAAAATTCTTCTTCCACATCATAATCTTCTTCCCTATATTCTTTACCATCTAATCTACATCTACTTTTATAATGGTCTAATCTTGACTTCATAAAACTTTGTTTATGTCTTTCACGTATTCCATGAAACCAATATCTAATCTCTCTAAAAAAATGTAAGACAGATACTTCATGCTCTAAGAACTGTTTTTCTCTCTCATTTTTATATTTTCCAATTTCTAAATGTAGTTCATCTACTCCACATAAGAAAGATAAAAAATGAGGTTCGTCTTCTTTATTATATAGAAAATTATCATATACATAATTTTCACCTCTATATCTTTTACAATACTTCATCCAATCAGTAGTAAGATATAAAAGAAATGATTTGTATAGTCTTTTTAATTCATCCATTGAGTATGAATCAAGTGTTCTAATTGCTTCCATATTTGTTTGCTATATATTTTTATTATTTGTTTTATATATAATAATAAACATTTTCAAAGCAAAAGTACAAAAAATAAGGTAATTTGAGAAAAAAGTGTTAACTAAGTATGCATCGACCAATAGTATTTATATATATATTATAGATAACTTACTATACTTAGTTAACAGTTTGAACGATATAGATGTAATAGAATGACTCTGGATGATTAGAAACACATTTGATAATAAATTATACTATCAAGTTATTTCTAATCATCCAGAGTCATTCTATAGGTATCTGGAAGGATTCTAAAGTTCTATCTTCTTTTCATTCAATATTAAATCAATAGTTTCATCTTGATTTATTCTCCATATATGTTTCCATCCACCAAGATTCTTATATCTATATATTCCCAATTGAGGTATTACAATTCCGTTTGTGTATTCAAATTCAATTCTTATGTAGTCGTCTTCTTTTGTTATGACTGCTTTCTTAATGTACTTATTGACGATTTCGACTTTATTCTTAAATTCAGTTACTTCGTCAAAATTGATATGGTCGTTTAATGGATGATTTGAATAATCAGTCAGTATTGATTGCATTTCATTTATTTCAGCATTCAGTCTTTTTATGTTTTTGATGTGTGTATCTTTTTCCCTGTCATTGTCCTGCAATCTTTTATCCAATATGCTCTTATCGATACGGTTATTCAGATATAGGTCAAGTATCTTTTCTTGTTTCTGCTTGATGTCTTCTATCAATGATTCTATTTGAATTATCTCTTTTTGCTTGCCGTCTATTTCTTGCTTTATCTCTCTTATTTTGTCTGTAAGTTCTATTTCTGAATTGAAGTTGGCAATAGGTAGTACTTCTTCCCACATTAACCAATCCATTGCATCCATATTGATTTGAAGACGGTGTTCTTTATCTGTTGGGCAAAGATATGCTTTTGTGTTTCCGCCGCTTCCTGTCATCATCTTACCACAATGACCACAATATAGTTTGCCTCTACATAATAGTTCTCTTTTACAATTATGTCTTGCTTTACATCTTGCATTGTTCATTTTCTCTTTTGCTTTCTTAGCAAGTTCTTCTGTCACAAGTGGAGGATAACACCAATTCCCCTTCCAATATATTTCATTCACTAATATGTTTCTTATTTTATGTTGTGCTTTGATATATGGTAATAATGGGAATGTTTCTGTCCACTTTCTCATGCACCATTGATATGTTTCATGTAGTGATGCATTATCATCTTCAACATAGTGTCTGAATATGTCTGCTACTATCTGACCATTATAGGGATGAGGAACACAGAACTTCTCCTTATTCTTCATATATCCAAATATGACTGCTCCTGCGAATTTCTTGTTTTGCTCTCTAAGTTTATTCTTCTCACGTTTAAATCTTTCACCTTTGACCATCATTTCATTCTCTGCCAATGCTGTGAACAATGAGAATGCAATATTAGCATCTGGTTTGATTGACTTCCTATCATCTGTCAATAATTGGATGAATGGATTGAGAATGTACAACTGTATTCCATGTTTGTGAAGTTCGTCTCTTACTTTGAATAGTGTTGATTGTTGTCTGCTTAATCTACTTGTCTCCCAGCAAATGACACAATCAATTTCAGGGTCATGGTCAATGTACCAATATAGTTTCTGCAAACCAAGTCGTTCTTCTTCACTTAACTTGATTCCCGATTCTACATTCTCAATAATGATTTGTTGAGATTCAGAAAATCCAAGTCGTATTGCTTCGTTCTTCAACTCTTGTGTTTGTGCAGTCAAATCCTGACTGGCAGTTGAAACACGTGATAGGATAATAATTTTCTTCATATAATTTTTGTATTAAGTTTGCGTTATTTAAATATCACAATGCAAATTTAATACAAAAAACCTAATAGTGTACAATAATGTTCAAAATTTTATCATGATAGGCCCACCAGGAAGTGGCAAGTCGATGATGGCCAAGCGTTTGCCCGGCATCCTCCCACCACTATCATTGGCAGAGAGCCTGGAAACCACACAGGTGCACTCCGTGGCGGGCAAACTCAGCCGTGACACCTCGCTCATCTCCCAGCGCCCATTCCGAAGCCCGCACCACACCATCTCGCAAGTGGGGCTTTGCGGTGGCACGTCGTCGGCACAGCCCGGGGAGGTGTCGCTGGCACACAACGGCGTGCTGTTCCTCGACGAACTGACCGAATTTTCAAAACAGACGCTCGAGGTGCTGCGCCAACCGCTTGAAGACCGCAAAATCACCGTGGCGCGAGCGAAATACACCGTGGAATACCCCTGCTCCTTCATGTTTGTCGCCTCGATGAACCCCTGCCCTTGCGGCTACTATGGCGACCCCACCCACACCTGCGTCTGCACACCGGGACAAATCCAACGCTACATGTCGAAAATCTCAGGACCGCTGCTCGACCGCATCGACATCCACATCGAGTGCGCCGCCGTGACCTACGACGACCTCTCCAAGGCCCCGGCAGGAGAACCCAGCGAAAAGATACGCGAAAGGGTGCTTCGCGCCCGCAAGATTCAGGAGCAACGCTACCACGGAATGAAAGGCATCCATTGCAACGCACAGATGACCGAACGCATGATACACCAATATGCCGAACCCGACGAGAGTTCGCTGGCGCTCCTGAGAATGGGGATGGAACGCCTGAAACTCTCCGCCCGCGCCTACAACAGGATTTTGAAGGTGGCACGCACCATCGCCGACCTAGAAGGTGCAGAAAAGGTGCTCTCGAAACACATCGCAGAAGCCATCGGATACCGCAACCTCGACCGGGGCGACTGGGCGGAACGCGGACTATAAGAATAACAATTAGAAAAAGGATAGACTATGAAAAAATGATTAAGTACGCAACGGAACCACCCTACTGTATAATTCATTCGCAATATCTACTAGATAGCAAGGCGCTAACATGATTAAGGTATGGCAAACGAGAAAGAGAAAAGAAATGAGGCTTTCCTGATATATCAAGACGAAAACGGCATAGCTCAAGTCAATGTGCGATTTGAAGGTGATGATGTGTGGCTGCTTCAAGAGCAGATGATGGAGTTGTTTGACGCTTCAAGACAAGATGTCAGCTATCATATCAATCAGATATATGCTGAAGGCGAACAAGACCCGGAACGAACTCGCAAAAATTTTTTGATAGTTTGTCAAGAGGGCACTAGAAGCGTCAAACGAAACATGTACCACTACAACCTGGACATGATTATTGCTGTTGGCTATCGTGAAAGGAAGTAGGCTCTAATTTATTACTACAAACTATATGAAACATCTATTTCAATTGTCTCTCGCCGGAGGATATGGGGTTTATGATGAGGCATTAGAACCTCCATTCGGAGTTACTCGCGGATGCACTAAATGTGGCGGATCCGGCGGATTATTATGGACTGGAGCAGGTGCTGCTGATAGAAGTACACTTCGCCAAGGTTCCGGCAAGATGCCTTGCCCCACCTGCGGTGGCTCAGGGCATTGATATGAAATGGACGACAGAAATGGCCATACTTACAAAAGGACAAAAAAGGACACAAAAAAGATAGTGACGATTCGAATGGAATTCACTACTTTTGCGTGTTGCAACGCAACGTCCAATTCACAAAACATAAGTGATATTTGAAGCGGCCTCTCTCATTAAAAATACAGATAGGCCACATAGAGAATAGATTATTGCATATATTTTTAACGCTAACCATAAAGAGCTTTATCATGAAAAAAGTATTTATCATCCTTGCTGCTGCCGTTGCACTTGCTTCCTGCGATGATCAGATGAAAGAGGCACGACAATTTGCTGAAGAATTCTCAACTGCTGTCACATCAGGCGACAGCACGACGCTCAATCGTATTTATCCTGATGCATCCAAAGCCGACTCACTGGCGCTGAACTATGTGGCTGACAGCCTGCAACTGGAACCCAATGCCACAGGCGACACCTTGCAAATCAGGTTCTCACCGGATGTATCCGTCACTGCCGTAAAAGATGGCGAGGGGAAATACAGTGTCATCGGCTCTCACGGCCTTTTCGCCTATCCACCAGAGCGTTTGGAGTACGCAAAAAGCACGGGGCAATTCGTTGATAGCCTCGACGACATTAGTAACGCCGAACGTATGGCAGACAAAGGATTCGACGATTTCCTGGCTCAAAAAATGAAGAGTCAACTGAATGGTGCACTGAAGATCGTCTCGAAAAAAGAGGGGGATTATGCAGAGGGAGAAGGTGGCATGATGGCACCGATGTCATTAACCGTTACTGTCGAAAACACCTCAGAAATGACAATTCCCGGAAATGCATATCGTGTTATTATAACAACAACGGATTGGAATCCAGATTACCTAAGTGATGTTACCACGACACATCCGTTGGCTGGCAAGGACATCAATCCTGGCGAAAGGCAATCTTTCAAATATAAGCATCCTTATGTAGGTGGAGGTTTCTCCTCAAGACTCCAAATGCTGAATACGGGAGGAAACATGGTGTCCGGATATACCCCTAAGGGAAACGAATACTCCGAGTATCTTTCCTCAAAGAAATAAAGCAGGGACAGGCCTTATGCCCGACCGAACGCCAAACAATCCCCCGAAGTCGCAGGTGCGCACAAACCTCTTGGCGTGGCGTACAACAACATGGTGCAAACTGTAGTTGCTTCATGCATGTCCGTATAAAAGCCAAGAATTGTGGTACGCATTTTTTCGGGCGGGCACAAGACCCGCCCCTACGACTTCGGGGGAGGTTTTGGCGTTCAGACATATATGAAGCAAGCACCTATAGCCTTGAGCATCTTCAAGGCATATCAAGAAACGCTCACGACCTCCGGTATTTGGATGGCGCCATTCCGACATGCTCCTTGAAATACTTCCCCAGGAATGACTGGTTGGGGAAATGCAGAATCCTTGCGACCTCCTTGATGCTCATTGTTGAACTTTTCAGCAACACACGTATCTCGAGGGTGACGAAATGGTCAATCCATTCATTGGGTGTGCGACGACTCATCTGCTTGACAGTCTCGGAGAGGTATTTGGGCGTGATGCACAATTGCTCGGCATACCAGCTGACACGCCGCTCGTTGCGGAAATTCTCCTTCACCAAAGCGATGAAGTTGTTGAAGATGGCGTCAGCCCTCGTACGCTTGGGGGAGTTGGTTTGTTTCTGATATATCTCATTCCCAATGTCATACACCATCGCCTTGAGCAGCGAGATGGCCAATTCACGCCTGAAACGGTGCTCGCCATCATCCACTTTCTGGCGTATGGTGTTGAAATAGCCGATGAAAGTCTCCGCTTTTTCGGGTTTCAAATTAAATACCGGACTATAGTAAGCGAAGAGGAACACCTGCGACATCTCATAAACCTCCTTGATGATTTCGGCGAAAAAGTCGACGGATGCCATCATGGCGATGCCCTTGCAGTCGGGACTGAGCATGTAATCGCTGATCACCTGTCCGTCGTTGACGACGATGACATCGTTTTTACGCACCATATGCTCCTTGGTGTCCACGGTGTATTGTGCACTTCCCTCAAGGCACATCGCCACGAAGAGACAGTTCATCTCACGCGGTTCTGCAGAGATGGGTACATCCTCGAACCGACTGAAAAGGACGAGGTCGTCGTCGATGAACGAGCAGTCGTCCACGACGGCCTTGGCGGTCATGGGATTGATTTGGTTAAATTTGGCTTGTTCCATGGAGTGTTGATGCTAAATGTATGTTCTACATCCATACGTTTGGTCAATATGTCAGAATTTCTGCAAAATTAGCAAAAAAAACGTATTTCAGCAAGATTTTTCCGAAAAAACGAACAATTTCTGCTAAGATTCAATCCATTTACACACCACCTTTTTGCATTTTTACTCGAAAATGCACCCCGAAGCAGCAGGGGAAATCGTTTTTCAAGACAGCAAATGACAACTGGAGTTTATCACATGGCGGCTTCTCGCAGTCATCCAAAATCATGAGTTTTTTCATTTTCCATGACAGAAAAAGGCGCCAGAACCGCTATCTATAAGAAACGACATGCATGCCCATTTCACACGCCATACATCCGACCTAATTTTTTTTGAAAAAAAGGTGGGGAAAAATGGGGGAAAATGGGGGAAAATGTTTAATTTTGTAGCCAAATTCAAATAAAAAGGGTAAAATATGCGATTATTAGGCAACATAGAGGCCAAGACCGACTCAAAAGGCAGGGTGTTCCTCCCCGCAGCATTCCGCAAGGTGCTGCAAGGCGAGGAAGGCACAGCCCTGGTGCTTCGCAAGGACGTCTTCCAGCCTTGCCTGACGCTCTACCCCGAATCGGCATGGAACGAGCAGATGGACATCGTGCGGCAGCGCATCAACCGCTGGAACCCCCAGCACCAGCAGCTCTACCGCCAGTTCCTCTCCGACGTGGAAATTGTCTATCCCGACAGCAGCGGGCGCATCCTCATCCCCCGCCGACTCCTTGAATCCGCAGGCATCGAGCAAAACATCCGTTTCATCGGCATGGGCGACTACATCGAGGTGTGGAGCAGCCAAGCCACCGATACACCGTTCGTCAGCCAGGAAGAGTTCACCGCCTCCCTGGCCAAACTGATGGAGGAGCCATCCAACAGTCAACAATGACGCCATGGATTGCAGCCCTTCGACATACCACATCCCTGTCCTCCTAAAGGAGAGCATCGACGGTCTCGACATAGACCCCGCCGGCACATACGTGGATGTCACCTTCGGCGGCGGCGGCCACAGCAGGGAGATACTCTCGCGCTTAGGTCCTCAAGGACGCCTCTTCGGATTCGACCAAGACGCCGACGCGCAAGCCAACATCCCTCACGACGAGCGTTTCACGTTCGTACAAAGCAACTTCCGCTACCTGGGCAACTGGATGCGCTACCATGGCATCGAGCACATCGACGGCCTCCTGGCCGACTTAGGCGTGTCGAGCCACCATTTCGATGATGGCAGCCGAGGATTCTCCTTCCGCCAAGAAGGCCCCCTCGACATGAGGATGAACAGGCGCGCCCGCATGAGTGCCGCCGACGTGGTGAACGGATACGACGAGAAAAAACTCTCCGACATCCTGTTCTTCTATGGGGAAATACGGAATGCACGACGTGTGGCAGCCGCCATCGTCAAGGCAAGGACGGCACGTCCCATCGCCACCACCTCGCAGTTGGTTGAGACGCTCACAAGGCTGTTCCCCCGGGAACGAGAGAAGAAAGAGGTGACCAAGGTGTTCCAAGCACTTCGCATAGAAGTCAACCACGAAATGGAAGCCCTTTGCGAGATGCTCGCCAGCGCCACACAGTTGCTTCGCAGCGGCGGGAGACTATCTGTCATCACATACCACAGTCTGGAAGACCGTATTGTGAAGAACGTCATGCGTTCTGGCAACACCAACGGGACGGTGGAGCAAGACTTCTTCGGAAGGCCACAGTCGCCACTCCGCCCCATACACAACAGAGTGACCACTCCCAGCGAGGAGGAGCAATCTGCCAATCCCCGCAGCAGGAGTGCCAAACTCCGCATAGCTGAAAAGATATGAAAAAGACATACCAGCCTCTGGAAAGGGGTCATTCAAAACTTGCATAGGAAACACCTGCAGGCGTTGCAGATGAAGAACCGAAGAAATGTGATTGGACCAATGAGAAAAAAAGGAAACATCAACAATGAGGAAATGGCATCCATGGAAGAAGAAATAGACATGGTGCTGGAAAATCCCGGCGGGGAGGACATGATTGAAGAAGCAGAGGAAGGCGCGTATGCCGGCGACGACTTGGAGGGTGACACCGACGAGGACGATGAGCCGGCGCGCCCCACGCTCAAAGAAGTGATAGAAGACAATGCACGCGAGGACGAGAAGCCTTTCTCTTCGTCGATGGCCCTGAGGACCATCCTCGGTGGAGACATCCTCGACACGCAAGCCATCAGGAAACAGGTGTGGCTCATACTGCTCATCACCTTCTTCTCCATCATGTACATCTCCAACCGATACAGTTGCCAGCAGCAACAAATCAAGATCAACGAACTCAACAAGACGTTGGAGGCTTCGAGGTACAAGACCTTGTCGCTCTCCAGCGAACTCACCGAGCGTTGCCGTGAGAGCCACGTTCTCCAAAAGCTGCGCGCCAACAACGACAGCATCATACAGCCTTCCGAGCAACCACCCTACATCATCGTCATCCCCAACTGATACAACCATGAGCAAGTTCGACAACAACGACATCATGCCACGATACACCTTCATCGCCATCCTGATGACCATCATCGGGGTGGCCGTGGTGCTCAAGTCGATATACATCATGACAGTCAAGAAAGACTACTGGATGGAAGTGGCAAACCAAAAAAAACGCAACGAAACATACAAGGAAAACGCCAATCGCGGCAACATCTTCAGCGACCAAGGCGAACTGATGGCCAGTTCGCTCCCTGAATACAAGATGTTCATGGACTTCAAGGTGTGCAAAGAGAACAGCGACAGCCTCTGGCAGGTAAAAGAGGACAGCATCTGCATGGGCCTCCACGAAATATTCCCTGAAAGGTCGGTGGAAGATTTCAAGAAAAACCTGGAGGAAGGGCGTGCCAAGTTGAGCCAGAACTGGCCAGTATGGCCCTATCGCGTCAACTACAACACGCTCAAGAAGGTGCAAAACCTTCCTGTCTTCAACCTCCACAAATACGTAGGCGGCTTCCACTTCAACGAGAACAATGCGCGTCGCAGGCCTTTCGGCACGCTCGCCTACCGCACCGTGGGCGACATGTATGGAGAGATGGACAAGCCCCGTTTCGGACTGGAGCAATCCTTTGACAGCATCCTGCGTGGCACCCCGGGAGTATTCCACGACCAACGAGTGAGAAACCAAGTGCTCAAGTTCGTCGACGTGGAACCTGTCGATGGCGAGGACATCGTCACCACCATCAATGTGCAGATGCAGGACATCGCGGAAAAAGCGGTGGCCGACGAGATGCGTGAAATCAACGCCGACGTAGGAGTGGCCATCGTCATGGAGGTGGCCACCGGCGACGTGAAAGCCATCGTCAACCTGGAAAAGATGGACGGAAAGCTGTTGGAGCGACGCAACCATGCCGTGGCCGACCTTCTGGAACCCGGCAGCGTGTTCAAGACGGCATCGGTGATGGTCGCACTCGACGACGGGGTGGTGGACACCTCCTTCATGGTGGCCACCGGCAACGGACAAGTCACGATGCATGGCGCCGAGATGAACGACCACAACAGGGCTTCGGGAGGTTACGGCACCATATCGCTCAGCAAAGCGCTCCAAGTGAGTTCCAACATCGGCATCAGCAAGGTCATCGACAAATTCTACCAAAAGCAGCCACAGAAATTCGTCGACGGACTCCACAGGGTGGGCATAGCAGAAGACCTGAAACTGCCCATCGTCGGATACGCCGTTCCACGCATCCGTTATCCAAACCAGAAGAACTCCAAGGGAGTTTCGCTCTGGAGCGGCACCACGCTGCCTTGGATGAGCATCGGCTATGAGACCCAGGTGCCACCCATCTCCACCCTGACATTCTACAACGCCATCGCCAACAACGGAAAGATGATGCAGCCCAGGTTCGTGAAGATGAAAATCAAGGACGGCGTGGCCACCGAACTGCCTCCCGTGGTGCTCAGAGAGCAAATCTGCAAACCATCCACGCTGGCAAAAGTACAGGACATGCTTCTCAAGGTGGTGGAGAAAGGAACGGGCAAGAAAGCCAAGTCGGAGTCCTTTTCCATCGCAGGAAAGACCGGCACTGCGCAGATAGCCAAGGAGAAGATTGGATACAAGGCAGGAGGACTGCACTACCTCGTGAGTTTCGTCGGTTACTTCCCTGCCGACGAGCCAAGATACAGTTGCATCGTCTGCCTTCAGAAAGCAGGACTTCCCGCCTCTGGCGGCACGATGAGCGGCTGGGTGTTCCACAACATCGCAGAGGGCATCATGGCACACAACCTCAGCTTGGACATCAGCAGTGCTGTTGATGAAAAAGGAGAGCGCAGGCCCACCATACTCAACGGCAACCTCTTTTCCGCACAGACAGTGCTCTCCCACCTTGGGTTCGAGAGCAAATGCCAGTGGGCCACCAATGGCAAATCCTCCCCGTTCTGGGGAATCATAGGCATGGCCCCCAACCAATACCTGTTGGAACAAAAATCCATCACCGATGATGACCGCGTCCCCAACGTCGTAGGCATGGGTGCACGCGATGCCATCTACCTGCTTGAGCGTCACGGCTTCAAGACTCAAGTTGAAGGCCGTGGCAAAGTGGTGGAGCAGAGCCTTGTTGCAGGCGAGAAGGCGACCAAAGGCTCCACATGCATACTCAGGATGCAGTACCTGTAACCCCACAGCAAAAGACTGAAACAGAAAATACATACAACCATGACATTAAGGGAATTATTAAAAGACATCAAGACAACCAGCACGAATGGTTCGCTCGACATCGAAATCACCGGCGTGGACATCGACTCACGGCAAGTGACTCCCGGGCATCTTTTCATTGCCATGAGAGGAACGCAAGTGGACGGGCATCAGTTCATTGCTAAAGCAGTGGAGCAAGGTGCGTCGGCCATCCTTTGCGAAACGCCACCGACCTCATTGTCACCCGACGTCACCTACGTCGTGGTGGAGTCGACGGAAAGAGATGCCGGAGAGGTGGCCACCACCTTCTATGGCGAACCCTCTCGCCAGATGAAACTGGTGGGCGTGACCGGCACGAATGGCAAGACCACCATCGCCACCTTATTATATAATATGATGCGCAAGATGGGTCACAAGTGCGGCTTGCTCTCCACGGTGTGCAACTACATCGACGGCGAAGCCATACCAGCCACGCACACCACCCCCGACCCCATCCAACTCAACCGCCTCCTTGCACAGATGCACGAGGAAGGCTGCGAATATGTATTCATGGAGTGCAGCAGCCACGCCATCCACCAGCATCGCATCGGAGGCTTGCACTTCACAGGAGGAATCTTCACCAACCTCACACGCGACCATCTCGACTACCATGGCACTTTCGAGAACTACCGTGACGCGAAGAAGGCCTTCTTCGACTCTCTGCCCAAAGGAGCATTCGCCATCATCAACGCCGACGACAAGAACGGCAGTTTCATGGTCCAAAACACGAAAGCCACGGTGAAGACCTACTCCACCCAGGGCATGGCCGACTTCAGGGCACGCATCCTTGAATGCCATTTCGAAGGCATGTACCTCGAAATGGACGGTCGCGAGGTAGGAGTGCAGTTCATTGGAAAGTTCAATGCCAGCAACCTGCTTGCCGTCTATGGTGCCGCCCGGATGCTGGGCAAGACCCCTGAAGACATCCTGGTGACACTCAGCACCCTCCATAGCGTCAGTGGAAGGCTGCAACCGGTGCACTCACCCTTGGGTTACACCGCCATCGTGGACTACGCCCACACCCCCGACGCATTGAACAACGTGCTAAAGGCCATCCACGAGGTCTTAGGCGCCAAAGGCCGTGTCATCACCGTCTGTGGAGCCGGTGGCAACCGTGACAAGGGCAAGCGCCCCATCATGGCCCAAGAGGCAGCCAAGCAGAGCGACATCACCATCATCACAAGCGACAACCCTCGTTTTGAAGACCCTCAGGATATCATCAACGACATGCTCTCCGGACTCAACGCCCAGCAACGCCGCAATGTGCTATCCATCACCGACCGCCGTGAAGCCATACGCACCGCCTGCACCATGGCCCAAAGGAACGACGTGATATTGGTGGCAGGCAAAGGCCATGAGAACTATCAGGAAATCCGTGGTGTGAAGCATCATTTCGACGACCGAGAGGTGTTGGAAGAAATTTTCTCCACTCAGCAACCATGACATCAACAACCCCCAAACACCAACCATCATGCTTTACTATCTTTTCCGTTTCTTAGAGCGATTCGACATCCCGGGAGCACACATGTGGCAATACATCTCCTTCCGGTCATTGGCTGCACTCATCCTGTCACTCATCATATCCGCTTGGTTTGGCGAAAAATTCATCGTATTCATGAAGAGGAGGAAATACCACGAGAGCCAGCGCGACCCATCCATCGACCCATTCGGCGTAAAGAAGACGAATGTGCCGACGATGGGCGGCATCATCATCGTAGTATCCATCATCGTGCCCATCTTGCTCTTTGGCAGGATGCGCAACATCTACCTGCTGCTCATGATCGTCACCACCGTATGGCTGTGTTTCCTCGGATTCCTCGACGACTACATCAAGGTGTTCAAGAAAAACAAAGATGGGTTGTCACCCAAGCTGAAAATAGCAGGCCAGGTGATCATAGGCCTGGTGGTGGGACTCACCTTGTGGGCAAGCCCCGATGCCAAGATCAACGAGACCATCATCACCGAGCAAGAGCAAGGGAAAGTGGTGGCCCACAAATCGGAGGCCGAGAAGTCGCTTGTGACCACCATCCCCTTTGTGAAAACCCACAACCTTGACTATTCCGGTGCTTTCGGCTTCTTGGGCAAGTACAAGAACGCTGCTGGATGGCTGCTGTTCGTCATCATCACCATCCTCGTGGTGACTGCGGTGAGCAATGGTGCAAACCTCAACGACGGCATGGACGGCATGTGCGCCGGCAACTCCGCCATCATAGGAGTGGCATTGGGCATACTCGCCTATGTGAGCAGTCACATCGAATATGCCTCATACCTCAACATCATGTACATACCAGGGTCTCAAGAGCTGGTGGTGTTCTTATGCGCATTCATCGGAGCGATGATTGGTTTCCTTTGGTACAACGCCTACCCGGCCCAGGTCTTCATGGGTGACACCGGCTCGCTCATGATCGGCGGCATCATCGGCGTATGCGCCGTCATCATACACAAGGAGCTGTTGCTGCCCATTCTTTGTGGAATCTTTTTCGTAGAGAGCCTGAGCGTCATCGTACAAACAGCTTTCTACAAATACATGAAGGGCAAGGGACAACATGTCAGGATCTTCAGGGCGACGCCCATACACGACAACTTCCGCAAGCTAGACAAGGACCTGGACCCCTCGAGCCGTTTCATCCTCAAAAACTGGCCCCAACGACAATTCCACGAGTCGAAAATAACCATACGCTTCTGGATTGTCACCATCATACTGGCAGCCCTCGCCATCATCACACTGAAGATCAGATGAAAAAAAATTGAAGATTGAAGATTGAAAATTGGCCTGCGGCCGAAGTTGCTCACGCTCGGCAGACTTCAAGCAAGCTTGGTCTGCCCTCGCTTAATCGCAACTTTGAATATTGGCCTGCGGCCGAAGTTGCTCACGCTCGGCAGACTTCAAGCAAGCTTGGTCTGCCCTCGCTTAATCGCAACTTTGAATATTGAAGATTGGGAATAGGCTATTTGGACATATAAGCCCTATAAGACATACAAGGCTTACAAGAATCGGAACATAGAAGAATAATTGATAATATAAGATTGGAAATGAAAAGAATAGTAATATTGGGCGCCGGCGAAAGTGGTGCCGGCGCTGCTGCATTGGCAAAGAAAGAAGGGTACGACGTGTTCGTCTCCGACATGTCGGCCATCAAGGACCGTTACAAGAAGATGCTCGACAGCCGAAACATCCCTTGGGAAGAAGGCACACACACCGAAGGGAAAATACTCGACGCAGACGAAATCATCAAAAGCCCCGGCATACCCAACGAGGCACCCATCGTGAAGAAAGCCATCGAGCGTGGAATACCCATCATCAGTGAAATAGAGTTCGCCGGAAGATACACGCATTCCAAGATGATCTGCATCACAGGCAGCAATGGCAAGACAACGACCACCTCGCTCATCTACCACATATTCAAAGCCGCCGGTTACGATGCAGGACTCGCCGGAAACATCGGCAACAGCCTGGCCTTGCAAGTGGCCGAGGACCCACACGAATACTACATCATCGAACTGAGTTCCTTCCAGTTGGACAACATGTATGACTTCCGTGCCAACATCGCCATCTTGCTGAACATCACGCCCGACCACCTCGACCGCTACGACAACTGCATGCAAAACTACGTGGACTCCAAGATGCGCATCATACAAAACCAGACAGAGGAAGACAGCTTCATCTACTGGAACGACGACCCCATCATCAAAAGGGAGTTGGAGAAATACGACATCAAGGCCATCCAATACCCATTCTCTGAACTGAAGGAGAAAGGCTCCATCGGTTACATCGAGGAGGGCAAGTACAAATTGGAACAGCCCACGCCCTTCAACATGGAGCAAGAGGCACTCAGCCTCACCGGCAAACACAATATCTACAACTCGCTGGCAGCAGGCCTCACCGCCAACATCGCCGGCGTGCACCACGATGTCATCAGGGAGAGCCTTGGCAACTTCCCCGGTGTGGAGCACCGTCTTGAGCATGCGGGCACCGTGCGCGGTGTAACCTACATCAACGACTCCAAAGCCACAAACGTGGATGCCTGCTGGTATGCCTTGGAGAGCATGAACACCCCCACCGTACTCATCATCGGCGGGAAGGACAAAGGCAATGACTACACAGAAATCAAGGATTTGGTGCTGAACAAATGCCGTGCACTGGTTTACCTGGGAGCCGACAACACCAAACTGCATGGCTTCTTCGACGACATTGCAAAGGAAAAAGGCATCCAAATACGAGACACCCATTCCATGCCCGACTGCGTGAAAGCATGCAGCGAACTGGCCCAACCCGGTGACACCGTTTTGCTGAGCCCATGCTGCGCAAGCTTCGACTTGTTCAAGAACATGGAGGACCGAGGAGAGCAGTTCAAGACCCTCGTCAGAAACATGTAAGCCTATGAGATTCTCCCTCAGCAACATCTTCAAGGGCGACAAGGTCATATGGATGATCTTTTTCTTCCTTTGCGTCATCAGCCTCATCGAGGTGTTCAGCTCCAGCAGCACGCTCACCTTCAACAAGCCCAACTACTGGGCTCCCATCATCAAGCACGGCGGCATTCTCCTGCTTGGCGTGGTGGCGATGGTGGTGGTTCAGAACATCGACTGCAAATATTTCAAGATCGCCACCATCTTCCTCATCATGTTCTCCGTCGCCACCCTCATATGGGTGCTGTTTGCCGGTCACACCACAAACGGTGCACAGAGGTGGGTGTCCTTGCTTGGCATACAATTCCAACCTTCAGAGATAGCCAAAGGCACCATCGTGCTCGCCGTGGCGCAAATCCTCAGCGCCATGCAGACAGAAAACGGCACAGAGGAGAAAACGTTCACGTATATCTTCTATGTGACATGCCCCATGCTGTTTCTCATCATGGTGGAGAACCTGTCCACTGCCATCCTCATCGGAATGGTGGTCATCGGAATGATGCTCTATGGACGTGTCTCCCTAAGAAAGGTGGGCAAACTCATCGGATTCCTTGCTGTCCTCGGTGTAGTGCTCATCTCCTTGATTCTGCTGTTCGGAGAGGAAGAGGAAACCGTCGTCAACGACAAGAACAACCTCACCGAGCAGGTGGCCAAAAACGAGAAGAACAAGAAGGAGGATGAAAACTTCATACAAAAGATGTTCCACAGGGCTGGGACATGGAAGGGTCGCATCAAAAAATTCGCGAGCAACAAGGAGACACCCGCCAAGGAATTCGACCTCTTGACCGACTCCCAAGTGGGTTATTCAAACATTGCCATCGCCTCATCCGGCTTCATAGGAAAAGGCCCAGGAAACTCTGAAATGAGAGAGTTGCTGCCACAAGCCTTCTCCGACTTCATCTACGCCATCATCATTGAAGAGTTGGGAATTGCAGGAGGCATCTTCGTGATGTTCCTCTACATCTTCCTGCTATGGAGGGCAGGCCGCATCGCCGACCGTTGTGCTAACAACTTCCCCGCATTCCTCGTCATGGGCCTTGCCTTGCTCTTGGTATGCCAGGCGATGTTCAACATGATGGTAGCCGTGGGACTGGCCCCTGTCACAGGCCAGCCACTCCCCCTCATCAGCAAGGGCGGCACCTCCACCATCATCAATTGCATGTATCTCGGAGTCATCCTCAGCGTAAGCATATCTGCCAAAAGGAAGAAAAAGAAGCAGAAAGCCATCGTCGACAATGACGGTATGTCATCCTCTTCACCCAAGCCTTGAAAGATGTTTCAAATAAAATACACAGAAAATTGGGTGAAGAGAAAAAAAATAGTTACTTTTGCAGTTTAAACAAGGAATGTGCATAAAATGGGTGAAAAATTAAGAATCATCATCAGCGGCGGTGGCACGGGGGGCCATATCTTCCCCGCCATCTCCATTGCCAATGCCATCAAAGGCATGGAACCAGATGCCGACATCCTGTTCGTAGGTGCAGAAGGCCGTATGGAAATGGAGCGAGTGCCAGCAGCAGGTTATGCCATCAAAGGATTGCCCATCTCCGGTTTCGACAGGAAAAACATTCTTCGCAACTTCTCCGTGTTGTGGAAGATATGGAAGAGCCAACGGATGGCCAAGAGCATCATCAAGGAATTCAAGCCGATGGCCGCCGTGGGAGTTGGAGGCTATGCCAGTGGTCCTACACTGAACCAATGCGCCTCCATGGGTGTGCCTTGCCTCATCCAAGAGCAAAACTCCTTTGCCGGAGTGACCAACAAATTGCTGGCAAAGAAAGCCAAGAAAATCTGCGTCGCCTACGACGGCATGGAAAAATTCTTCCCTGCAGAACGCATAGAGAACCTTGGCAATCCCGTCAGGCAGTCGCTGCTTGATACAAAGCTGAGCCGTGAGGAGGCTGCTTCAAAACTCGGCCTCGACCCAAAGAAACCCATCTTGCTCATCGTAGGTGGAAGCCTTGGCGCCCTCACCCTCAACGAGAGCGTCCTCCAACACCTCGACATGGTGGAGGGGGCCGATGTTGACATATTATGGCAGACAGGCAAGTACTACATAGAGAACATACGGCAGCAACTGTCGCAGCGCAAACCCATCCCCAACCTGAAGCCCACCGACTTCATCAGTGACATGGGAGCCGCCTACCGTGCCGCCGACCTGGTTATCGGACGTGCTGGCGCAAGCAGCATCTCAGAGTTCTGCCTTCTTGGCAAGCCTGTCATACTGGTACCCTCGCCCAACGTGTCGGAAAACCACCAATATCACAACGCCATGGCATTGGTGAACAAAGACGCTGCCATTTACGTTTCCGACGCCGAATCCCGCGACAAACTCCTCCGCACGGCATTCGACACCATCAGCGACAAGCAGCGGCTGCAATCCCTCAGCACCAACATCCTCAAACTGGCCAAGCATCACTCTGCAGAAGAAATTGCAAAAAGGGTGATAGAATTGGCCAGACAAGGCAATAAATAACAATGGAGGCGGCAACGCCCGCCGCAAAGCATCACAACCCATCGATAAAAGATGAAGTTGGACAAAAGCAAGCGTAAAGGCTTATAAACAAAAGTAGATGACAGCAACAAAAGACATAAAAGCAGCATACTTCGTGGGAGCGGGCGGCATAGGCATGAGCGCCATCGCCCGCTATTTCCTCCACAAAGGGTTGGTGGTTGCCGGCTACGACAAGACACCTTCCACCCTTACTCACAAGTTAGAGGAAGAAGGCATGCTCCTGCACTACGAAGACAATCCCGGGCTCATCCCCGACGCATGCAAGGAAAAAGACACCACATTGGTGATATACACCCCCGCCATCCCCGACGACCATGCCGAGATGGATTTCTTCCGCAAAGGAGGTTTTGACATAGAGAAACGTGCGCAAGTGCTTGGCACGCTCACACACTCACACAAAGGGCTGTGCGTGGCAGGAACACACGGCAAGACGACGACTTCATCGATGTGCGCACACATCATGCACCAAAGCCACCTCGACTGCAACGCATTCCTCGGAGGCATCACCAAGAACTACGGCACCAACTACATCGTCTCCGACAGCAACTTCGTGGTGATAGAGGCAGACGAATACGACAGGTCGTTCCATTGGCTCAGGCCTTGGGCCACCGTCATCACCGCCACCGACCCCGACCACCTGGACATCTACGGCACCAAGGAGGCCTACCTTGACAGTTTCCGGCACTACACGACACTCATACAGCCCGGTGGCGCCCTCGTGCTGCATACAGGACTTGAAATGACCGCTGAAACAGGCGAGGATGTGACCACCTACACCTACAGCCGCGACGAAGGAGACTTCCATGCCTCGAACATAGTCATCGACAACGGGGAAATCACCTTCGACCTCGTCTCACCACTTGGGAACATCGAGGGCATCACACTAGGGCATCCCGTACCCATCAACATAGAGAACGCCGTCGCCGCCATGGCACTGGCCCAAATCAGCGGCTGCAAGCCAGAAGAGGTCAGAGAAGGCATTCGCACGTTCAATGGTGTCGAGAGAAGATTCGACTACAAGTTGAAAGATGAAAGCCACGTGCTGATCAGCGACTACGCACACCACCCGATGGAAATCGACCAAAGCGCGAAGAGCATTCTCGAGCTGTTCAAAGGCCGCAAGGTCACCGCACTATTCCAACCCCACCTCTACACACGCACGCGCGACTTCCACCAAGAATTCGCCAAAAGCCTCAGCCAGTTCCACGAGGTGGTGCTCTGCGACATCTACCCTGCCCGTGAAGAGCCCATCCCCGGTGTCACCTCGAAACTCATCTACGACGAACTCGACCCCGGCGTGGAGAAGTGCATGGTGCGCAAGGACGAGGTGCTCGACTATGTGAGAAGCCGCGACTTCGATGTGCTCATCGTACTTGGAGCAGGCGACCTCGACAACCTCACAGGGGAGATGGCGGAAATCCTCAAAGGCAAATAACACATGAGCATCAACTGGAAGAAGACCATCATCGTCACGCTCGACCTGGTATTGGCCGCCTACCTGATCCTGGCCACCACGTCGTTCAACAAGCCCGACCGAACGGCCGAGGCTTGCCAGCAGGTGCGTATCAAGATAGCCGCCACCGACTCCAGCGGATTCCTCAGTGCAAGCGACGTCAAAGAGATGCTCACCAACAAGCACCTCTATCCCAGCGGGCAAAACATGGAACTCATCGACTTGAGAACCATAGAGAACACCCTGAAGCAAAACTCCTTCATATCAGGTGTGGAATGCTACAAGACGCAAGACGGGACAGTAGGAGTCACCGTGACGCAGCAACTGCCCATGCTCAGGGTCAAAGCCGACAACGGAGAGGACTACTACATCGATATCGACGGAGAGGTGATGCAAGGCGAAGGACATGCGTCAGACCTCATCGTCGCCACCGGCGGCATCAGCCAATGGTATGCGAAAAACTATGTCGCACCCCTCGTGCGATGGATCATGGCACATGATTTGTGGAAGAACCAGGTGGAACAAATCAACATCCTGCCCGACAAAAGCCTGGAAGTGATTCCACGTGTGGGAAACCACATCGCATGCCTGGGAAGGATGCCCGAGAACAAGAGCAAGGAGCGCAGGGAACGCCTCATCAACAACTTTGCAGAGCACCAGTTCTCAAGACTCGACAAATTCTACCGTTACGGACTCAACGAGGTGGGATGGAACAAATACTCGTACATCAACCTCGAATTCGGCAACCAAATCATCTGCAAGAAAAGCAAGCCCCAAAAGCAAGAGACATCAGAAAACAAACAACCTTAGGAAATATAAAAACCATCAACCCACATGGCAGCAAAGGACTTCATAGTAGCTATTGAATTGGGCTCTTCCAAAATCACCGGCATCGCCGGAAAGAAGAGCATGGACGGCAGCATCCAAGTGCTCGCCGTCGTGAGGGAGGACGCCACATCCTGCATTCGCAAAGGCGTGGTGTACAACATCGACAAGACCAGTGTTTGTCTGACAAACGTCATCAAGAAGCTGAAGACGCTTCTCAAGTCTGAAATCTCGCAGGTTTACGTCGGAGTGGGCGGACAGTCCATACGCAGCATGCGAAACGTCATCATCAAGAAATTGCCCGACGACACCATCATCTCACAAGACATGATCAACGAGTTGATGGACAACAACCGCAACATGTCTTACCCCGACCAGGAGATTCTCGACGCAGCCACCCAGGAATACAAGGTCGGCACGCAATACCAAGTCGATCCGGTTGGCATCCAAAGCAGCAAGATAGAGGGCAATTTCCTCAACATCCTCTGCCGCAAGTCGTTCTACCGCAACTTGAACAAATGTTTCGAGAACGCGAAAATCGCCATTGCCGAGATGTATCTCGCACCCATCGCCCTGGCACAAAGCGTGCTCACAGAGGCAGAGAAACGCAGCGGATGCATGCTTGTAGACCTCGGAGCAGACACCACAACGGTCTCCGTGTACTACAAGAACATCCTCAGGCATCTCGTCGTCATACCACTCGGTGGCAACAACATCACCAAGGACATCGCATCGCTCCAGATGGAGGAGAGCGAGGCAGAAGAGATGAAGCTCAAGTACGCATCCGCATTCACCGACGACAGCGAAATAGAGGAGGGCAAGACCATCGACATCGACAAGGAGCGCAGCGTCGACATCCAAACCTTCGTCGACATCGTTGAGGCCCGCGTCAATGAAATCATCCAAAACGCTTGGAACCAAGTGCCGCTGGAGTACAACGACAAGCTTCTTGGCGGAATCATCCTCACCGGTGGAGGCTCCAACATGAAGAACATCAAGAAGGCTTTCACCAACTTCACCAACATCCAGAAAGTGCGCATCGCCAACACCGTCATCCAGAATGTCACCTCTACCGACAAGGATGTCAACGCCCGCAACGGCATGATGAACACCGTCATCGGCCTTCTCGCACGCGGCGACATGAACTGCGCCGGCTCCGCCATCAATCCCAGCGCCGACCTTTTCGGCCCCAATCCCAACAGCTCCACCACGACGACGACGACCGACATCCACCGCCAGCCCCGCACACCTGGCACGATGGCTCCCGGAGTGGTGATGACCGAGGCCGAGAAGAAGAAGATGGAAGAGGCCAACCGCCGCAAGGAAGAGGAAGAGCGTCGCCGCAAGGAAGAGGAAGACCTCCGCAGACAAGAAGAGGAAAAGCGCAACAAAAAGGGACTGTTCTCCCGCATTTCCAACTCTCTTTCAGATTTCGCCCGCCGCATGGTATCCGAAGAACCCGACGAGGACGACAAGAAATAGCATTACTGCTTGCCGTTCCACGGCTGGCATCACGAGAAAAGGAACCCCAACGCACATACATAAAATCAGAAAACATGGATAAAAATAAGCCAGAAGGTCTCGACTTCGAAGACCTCCCAAAAGAGAACTGCATCATCAAGGTCATCGGTGTGGGTGGCGGTGGCGGCAACGCTGTCAACCACATGTACCGCGAGGGCATCCATGATGTGACCTTCGTGCTCTGCAACACCGACCGCCAAGCACTCAACGACTCTCCCGTCCCCGTACACATCCAACTGGGCAAGGAAGGTCTTGGAGCCGGCAACAAGCCGGAACGTGCCAGGAAGGCCGCCGAAGAGAGCGAAGACGACATCCGCAAAATGCTGAACGACGGCACGAAGATGTCATTCATCACAGCCGGAATGGGTGGAGGCACCGGTACCGGAGCGGCCCCTGTCATCGCCCGTGTGTCAAAGGATCTCGGCATCCTCACCGTGGGCATTGTCACCATCCCCTTCCGTTTTGAAGGCCCAAACAAAATCGACCAGGCCCTCGACGGTGTGGAAGAGATGGCAAAGCACGTGGACGCCTTGCTCGTCATCAACAACGAGCGCCTTCGCGAAATCTACCCCGACTATTCCGTGCTCAACGCCTTTGCAAAGGCCGACGACACGCTTAGCATCGCCGCACGCAGCATCGCCGAGATCATCACCGTACGCGGTTTGATCAACCTCGACTTCAACGACGTGCGCACCGTGCTCAAGGACGGCGGAGTGGCCATCATGAGTACAGGCTTCGGCGAGGGCGAGGGACGTGTGAAGGCAGCCATACAAGATGCACTCAACTCACCTCTGCTCAACGACAACGACGTCTTCAATTCCAAGAAAATCCTTCTGAGCATCACCTTTGCCAACGACAAGGAGACCGGCGGCCTGATGATGGAAGAGATGACCGACGTGCACGACTTCATGGCCAAGTTTGGTGAAGACTTCGAAATCAAGTGGGGCCTTGCCATCGACCCGGACCTTGGGAAGAAGGTGAAAGTCACCATCCTTGCCACAGGCTTCGGTGTGGAGAACGTTGACGGCATGGGAGGACATCTCAGCAAAACACCCGGCAACTCCCAAACCCGCATTGCCGAGATGGAAGAAAGGGCAAAGAAAGAAGACCGTCGTCAGCATTACTACAACGAGAAGGACAACAAGCCCCACAAGCGTCGTCCCTACATCTTCAATTTCAAGCCCGAAGACCTCGACAACGAAGATGTCATCCTGGCAGTGGAAAGCACTCCCACCTACCGCCGCACAAGGAAACAGCTCGAAGACATCAACCACACCTCGCAAGGAGACAGCAACGGCGAGAACAACAGCGAGAGCAATGACGAGAGCGCAAGCAATTCGTCGAAAATAGTATTCTAAAACCCAAAAGCGACATGAACCTATACGACCAAGTCAGTGAAGACATCAAGGCCGCGATGAAAGCCCGCGACAAAGTGCGTCTCGAGACCTTGCGCAACATCAAGAAAGTGTTCATCGAAGCCAAGACCGCCCCGGGCTCAAACGACACCCTCGACGATGCCGACGCCTTGAAAATCATCCAGAAACTGGCCAAGCAAGGCCGCGAGTCGGCCGCCATATTCACCGAAAAGAACCGCCAGGAGTTGGCCGACAACGAAATGGCACAAGTGGCCGTCATTGAAAGCTACCTCCCCAAGCAACTCAGCGAGGAAGAAATCGAGGCCGCCGTCAAGGACATCATCGCCCAGACCGGGGCATCGAGCATGAAGGATATGGGAAAGGTGATGGGTCTCGCCAACAAGCAAATGGCCGGCAAGGCCGACGGAAGAGCCATCTCCACCGTCGTGAAACGCCTCCTTTCCTGACCACTCAGACAAACAGCTCCCTGAGCACGGGCAGCGACTTCAAGGGGGGGAACCCCGGCACGTGCAGCCCATAATACTCCAAGATCACCTCTGTGCACCTGTTGCGCTCATCCCGCGACATGGCACAGAGGTGCATCGTTTGGTAGGTGAGCCTCAAAAGCAATGCAATCTTTGACGCCTCCCCAGGCACCACGAAATGGCCATGACGCGGAACGTCGGTGGTGAAACAGGCATTCAGCAAATCAAAATAGCCATTTTCAACCACATCCTCGACATTGGGGAAAAAACCGATGAAACGCGACATGCGCATCATGAAAACCAAGTGGAAATTGGAAAAACCTGTTGAAACACTGTCGAGCCATTCCAGACTATAGGCCACGAATTGGAACAACGGGCCGTTGTCGCGCTCGTCGCGAGTGGCATGGGTGAGGAACTCAGCCAAGAACATCGTCATCGACAATTTGAATGGATGCATGGACAAGGAAGGCAAGGGTTTCGCCATCCTGATGTCACGTATACGTTGGAGCGATGCTTTCAGGCGGAAGTCGAAATCCACCTCCACGATGGTCAATGGCATGAAGAGCTGGCGTCTCAACCTCCCTTTCGACGATGCCGACACCCGCACCATGAACGACACCCTTCCGTGCCGCTCTGTCAACATATCGGCAACAAGCGCGCCATCACCATATTTCACCGTCCTCAACACGACGGCCTGGGTTTGAGTCATTGCCATGGCAGCAAGGTAAAAAAGAGGCGAAAAACAGGTTTCATGGGTGTAAAGTTACGACAAAGGGCGGGAAAAGGCAAGAAAAAATGCAAAAAAAAGATAAAAATGGGCTTATTTGAAAAAAATAATCAAGAAAATTTGCAGGAATGCAAGGAAAGCAGTACCTTTGCATCCGCTAATCAAGTCAATGGTCCATTCGTCTATCGGTTAGGACGAGAGATTTTCATTCTCTAAAGAGCAGTTCGACTCTGCTATGGACTACAAGAACAATAAAAAAAAGGAAACATAAAAGATGGCAAACCACAAATCATCCCTCAAAAGAATCCGCCAGGACAAAAAGAGGCAACTGCACAACAAGTATTATGCAAAGACCATGCGCAACGCTGTAAGGAAGCTCCGCGCACTGACCAACAAAGAGGAGGCTGTGAAGCTTTATCCCACTGTTCAGAAAATGCTCGACAAATTGGCTAAGACAAACATCATACACCGCAACAAAGCCGCAAACCTCAAGTCGAGCCTCTGCCGCCAAATCAACAAAATGGCATAGTCCAGGCGAAGAAAATATACAAAGGCCGCAACCTGTCAGGTTGCGGCCTTTTCATATGCAATTTGCATTGTATTTTTCACACTTTTTTGAGGAAAAAAGTTTCTGATTTTGGCATAAATTTCGTAACTTTGCACAATCAAAAACAACCCTCTTTACGGCATCCGCAAACGCCCTTGAAACGACTTCGAGAAGCCCCGGAGAAGGATGTCGGAGAAGACAGCAAGAGAAGAAATACGAAATGTCAGAGACGCAAAACCCAGAAAGCAACTACTCAGCGAAAAACATCCAGGTGCTTGAAGGCCTTGAGGCCGTCAGGAAGCGCCCCGCCATGTATATTGGCGACATCAGCGAGAAAGGTCTCCACCACTTGGTGAACGAGACAGTAGACAACTCCATCGACGAGGCTATGGCGGGCTATTGCACGCACATCGAGGTCACCATCAACCAAGACAACTCCATCACCGTTCAAGACAACGGCCGCGGCATCCCTGTCGACGAGCACAAGAAACTTCACAAGTCAGCCCTCGAGGTGGTGATGACGGTGCTGCATGCCGGAGGCAAATTCGACAAAGGCTCCTACAAGGTGAGCGGCGGACTGCACGGCGTGGGTGTCAGCTGTGTCAACGCCCTCTCATCGCATATGATGTCGCAAGTGTTCCGCGAAGGAAAAATCTACCAGCAAGAATACGAGCGCGGCAAGCCCCTATATCCTGTAAAGGTGGTGGGCGAGACAACCATCCAAGGCACCAGGCAGCAATTCTGGCCCGACCCCACCATTTTCACCACCACCGTCTATCAGTATGACATCATCGCACGGCGCATGCGCGAGCTGGCCTACCTGAACGCAGGCATCACCATCACCTTGCGCGACCTCCGTCCCGACTCCGAAGGAAACACCCGCGAAGAGGTCTTCCATGCCAGGGAAGGATTGAAGGAGTTTGTCAGATTCATCGACCGTCACCGCTCCCACCTTTTCAACGACGTCATCTACCTGAAGACAGAGAAGCAAGGGGTGCCCATCGAAGTGGCCGTGATGTACAACACCGACTACAGCGAAAACATCCACTCCTATGTGAACAACATCAACACCATAGAGGGCGGCACCCACCTTCAAGGCTTCCGCATGGCCCTCACCCGCACGCTGAAGAAATACGCCGACAACGACCCTGCCATATCCAAACAGATAGAGAAGGCGAAAATCGAAATCACCGGCGAGGACTTCCGCGAAGGCCTTACCGCAGTCATCTCCATCAAGGTGGCCGAGCCACAATTCGAAGGTCAGACAAAGACCAAGCTGGGCAACAGCGAGGTATCGGGAGCCGTGCAGCAGGCCGTCAGCGAGGCGTTGTCCAACTACCTTGAGGAGCATCCCAAGGAGGCACGGCAGATTTGCGACAAGGTGGTGCTTGCAGCCACGGCACGAATCGCAGCCCGCAAGGCTCGTGAAAGCGTGCAACGCAAGAACGTGATGTCGGGCGGAGGTCTTCCAGGCAAGCTCGCCGACTGTTCCAACAAAGACCCGAAGGAGTGTGAAATCTTCTTGGTGGAGGGTGACTCCGCCGGCGGTTCGGCCAAGCAAGGTCGCGACCGCTACACCCAGGCCATCCTTCCCCTTCGCGGAAAAATCCTCAACGTGGAGAAGGTGATGTGGCACAAGGTGTTTGAAAGCGAGTCGGTGATGAACATCATCCAGAGCATCGGCGTCCGCTTCGGCGTGGAAGGCGAAGGCGACAAGGAAGCGAACATCGACAAGCTTCGCTATGACAAGATCATCATCATGGCCGATGCCGATGTCGACGGCGCCCACATCGCCACGCTCATCATGACACTCTTCTACCGCTTCATGCCCAAGGTGGTCCAAGAGGGGCACCTCTACATCGCCTCCCCCCCACTCTATCGTTGCACCTACAAGAAGAAGATCAGCGAGTACTGCTACAACGACCAGCAGCGCCAAGCCTTCCTCGACAAATACGGCAACGGCGTGGAAGACGCCAACATCCACACGCAGCGCTACAAAGGTCTTGGCGAGATGAATGCCGAAGACCTGTGGGAGACGACGATGAATCCCTCCACCCGCCTGCTGAAGCAAGTGACCATCCAGAACGCCGCCGAGGCCGACGAGATCTTCTCCATGCTCATGGGCGACGACGTGGAACCACGCCGGGAGTTCATCGAGGCCAACGCCACATACGCAAACATCGACGCATAACCCCACACGATACAACAACAAGGGGCGGAGTCCATCCCAAGGCGCTCCGCCCCTTTCATTCTTATCCCACACGTCATGACCTGTCATCCCACCCATTTCCCAAGGTACAGGGCCTGGAAGAGAGCACTCCTGCCTGTCATCCTCATAGCGGCCGCCATGGCATGCCAAGCGCAAGGCACACCCCCCATGCGGTTATGGTATGACCGTCCCGCCACCTATTTCGAAGAGTCGCTCCCCATCGGCAACGGCAAGCTGGGCGCATGTGTCTATGGCGGTGTGGCCGACAACACCATCTACCTCAACGACATCACATTCTGGACCGGCAAGCCCGTAGACCCGAATCTCGATGCTGGAGCCAGCCGATGGATACCTGAGATACGAAAGGCGCTGTTTGCAGAGGATTACGCTTTGGCCGACAGTCTGCAACTGCATGTCCAAGGTCCCAACTCGCAGTTCTACCAGCCACTTGCAACCTTGCATATCATCGACAAAAACGGAGGGGAAGCTACGAACTACTCACGCACGCTCGACATCGACAGCGCCATATGCCACGACCAATACACGACAAATGGCCGGCGATACACCCGCGAGTACTTCGCCTCCCATCCCGACAAAGCCATCGCCATGCGCATACGCTGCCACGACGGGAAAGGCATCAACTGCCAACTGATGCTCACCTCGCAAGTGCCACACGGGGTGAAGGCGAAACCCAACGGCCAACTGGTGGTGACCGGCCACGCCATCGGCGACGCGGACGAGAGCATGCATTTCTGCAGCATGATGCTGGCCAAGAGCAAAGACGGCACAATCACCGCCAGCGACAGTACGCTCCTGGTGCGCAACGCCTCCGAACTCACCCTGTATTTCGTCAACGAAACCAGTTTCAACGGCGCGTCGAAACACCCGGTGACCGACAACGCCCCCTACATAGAGAATGTCACCGACGACCTCTGGCACCTTCAGAACGTCAGTTATGAAGAGATGCGCCAGCGACATATCGACGACTACCGGCAATACTACAGCCGGATGTCACTCACACTGGGCAAACCCAAGGAGGCCGACCTCGCCATCCCCACCGACTCGCTGCTGAAACGGCACACCGACAACGGAGGTGACAGCCGCTACCTGGAAACCCTTTACTTCCAATACGGGCGCTACCTCCTCATCTCATGCTCGCGCACGCCATCAGTCCCTGCCAACCTCCAAGGGTTGTGGGCGCACCAACGCTTCTCACCATGGCGCGGCAACTACACGGTGAACATCAACCTGGAAGAGAACTACTGGCCTGCCGAAGTGGCCAACCTCAGCGAGATGGCCACTCCACTATGGGGCTTCATGAACTCACTTTCTGCCAACGGCCGCCATGTGGCACGCAACTACTACGGCATCAACCGCGGATGGTGCTCCAGTCACAACAGCGACATCTGGGCCATGGCCAACCCCGTGGGCGAGAAACGCGAAAGTCCGGAGTGGAGCAACTGGAACCTCGGCGGCGCATGGCTCTCACAGGCGTTGTGGGAGCATTATCAGTTCACGCAAGACAAAGCATTCCTTCGTGACACCGCCTATCCATTGCTGAAAGGAGCGAGCGAGTTCTGCCTCGACTGGCTCGTGGAGAA